>Ga0134125_10000087_pt1 | contig 136562 bp, 130 predicted proteins | sample KB31751_FD_96464 | JGI IMG/M metagenome (GOLD analysis project Ga0134125, IMG submission 96464) | Terrestrial soil microbial communities with excess Nitrogen fertilizer from Kellogg Biological Station, Michigan, USA - KB3-175-1 | ecosystem: Environmental > Terrestrial > Soil > Unclassified ...
CAAACAATGCGAGCCAGCGACTCCTGTGGTTGGAGTGTAGATTTTGATATCGAAATTGACGGGATTACTTGTCACTGCAACGCCTGACGGATCAACGATACGACCTTGCAGAACAACTTTTTCGTTCGATGGAGCAGCCAAAGCAATGAGTGGAGTCACTGATGAAATAAAAATTAAAAAAAGAAAAAATGAGCGCAGGAAGCCATTTCGACATCTGCCCAGGTCTGCCCAATCTTGCAACTGATTGAAAAATATCAACAAACGTACCATTGTCTACTTTACGGCATGTTCATGATGTTACTGAAGGTTAGGACAGAGAAAATCACATTTGCGCTAGAGCAAGACGTTCTCCAAACGCTACCCTCGATCGCTCTGTAAAGGTTCTGTCTTGTTTTGAGAAGATGAAACTTTTTTATTTCTGTTGTCTCAAAAAAAGAAAACCCCGCATCATCATGACCGGGGTTTTCAAACAATGGTTTCGAACAACGTTAAAATCGAGGAACAAAAACTTAAAGTAAATTATGAAGCAGCCATAAGGCTGAAGGAAAATTTGCTTACGCCGCTTTTCGGCGCATCCAAGCGTGGTACTTCTTATCGAAGTCTTTCGCTTTGTAGCCTTCTAAAGTGATCAGCCCTTCTTTGAACCAAGTGTAGTGCTCTTCACAAAAACCAGCGCGGGCCGGTTTTGCTTTGCAAGCTTCAGCGGTGCATTTGCTGGCGGTGAGAGGAATGACCACTCCAGGAATTTGTTTATCTGGAGCCGGAGTATTCTTCGTTGGTTTCTTATCTGCCATTGAAGGCCTGCCTTTCATTTCGACGTCTGTAAACGTGCTTTGTTGTATCTGACATAGGTCTTATCGGCTGGTCTTTTTGCAAGTCGAGGGGAAATCGACAGAAGTCTGAAAAAAGTCTGGAGAATCTCAAAATGAGAGATGACTCTCTGCGGATATTTTTAGAAATTGTCGAAGTTCTATTCGATTCCCCAGACCATCCTTGTTAAAGTCGAGTCATGAAAAAAGCAGTTCTTATTTCAGGTGCAAGTTCAGGTATTGGTGCCGCCACGGCAAAACTTTTCGCGAGCCACGGCTATTTCGTTTTCCTTTTAGGACGGAGTGAAGAGCGTCTGCAAGAGGTTGCACTTCAGTGCCCGTCTGGTGCTTCTATTTTAAAGACGGACATCACCGACTCCGGAAAGCTTTCCAAGTATATCAATCATCTTCACGAGAGACCGGATGTCGAGCTTGAAGTCTTGGTCAACAATGCCGGAATTTTTGAGATGCATGCTTTTGAAGACAAAGGTCTTGAAATTTGGCGAAAGCAATTTGAGGTCAATCTTTTTGGGACCGTGGCGCTGACTCAAGGAATCTTACCGATTTTTAAACAGAAGAAAAAAGGCTCTATCGTCAATGTAGCTTCGGGATTAGGACTTCGTCCGCAAGCCAAGATGACGGCTTACTCAGCAGCAAAAGCTGCGATGATTTCCATGACTCAATCTCTGGCCCACGAAGTAGGAACTGACGGCATCCGAGTGAACTGCGTAGCCCCCGGCCTTGTTGATACTCCGATCCATGGCTTTCACTCAGCACCAGCAGCTGAAAAAGAAAAGATTTTAGAGAAAATGGGAGGCTTGCAGCCTTTAGGTCGTATTGGCACCTCTGAGGAAATTGCTCAAGCCATTTACTTTTTGGGTTCCGAATTATCAAGCTGGACCACAGGCGCTGTTCTCACCGTTGATGGCGGAATCAACCTCACATGACTTTGACTTTACGCCGACATTTTTCCTGCGCGCACTTTTATCATCAGCCTTTGTGGGACGAGAAAAAAAACCGCGAGACTTTCGGCAAATGTTTCACTGAATACGGTCACGGCCATGACTATCAGCTTGAAGTGACTTTCAGTTCTTCAGCTTTTCATTTGGATGAATCATCGCTAAGCTCTTTCAAACAAACTCTCGCCAGGATTTTAGATCCACTGATTGAAAAAATAGATCACCAACATCTCAATTTCATGATCCCTGAATTTATGACTCCAAAAAATTCCACAGCAGCGAGTAAAATACCCACCACAGAAAATCTCGCCCTTTGTCTGCGTGAACAGATTTTAGCAGCTCTGACCAACAACTCTCAAAACACAAAAGCCGAAATCACTTTGCAGCAACTTCGGCTTTTCGAGCGCCCCGATCTTTGGGTCGAACTTTAAGCAGATTTTCTAGCTGTCGACAGAACTTTCATAATTAATAGAACTCTTTTTTCTTCAGCTCACAGCGCTCTTAAGTGGAATACCAATATATCGATATTTTTATTGATATATTGGCATTGCCGACAAACGTCTTATTTCCCAGTAGCAGATTTCGCCGGAATCGAAGGCACTGCTGGCACCGACGGAGCCACAGCTTCTTGATAAGAGTAAACAACCTCAGCATCGAGATCTTTCCAGCTGTCGCCGGATTTTTTCTTCACTGGAACGCGGCCGTTCATTTCTAAAAGATGTGAGCCATCGGCGGCGTATTTAAAAATAATCGGGTTCACTAAGGCTGCGATCACAAAGCTTGATGGTTTCATTTTTAGAACGATGGCCTCTTTATCGCCAATTTTTTCTTCGCCGATTTTAAAAATTTCAAAGCCCACAGTTTCTTGGCGATCCCAAACTCCGTATCGAAAAGCCACCGTTTTCCCAGCGGCAATCGGTTCCCAATGAGCTTTGATGAATTTTTGAAAACTTCCAGAAACCACAAAAGTGTCTTTCAGTTTTTCGGTTTCAGTCGAAGTTTTTCCGTCTTTGGTTTTGGTAAAATAAATTTTTCCGTCTTTGACTTCCATAATTCCGGATTGATTGGTTTGCAGCTGATGAATTTCATCATGAATGACATTCAACCCATCCAGAGTCATCTCATCAGTCACCACTTCTTTACCTTCGAGATCAGTGAAAACTCCGCGCACTTGTTCTTTGCCGTCTTTGTCGGTGATGGTTGCGTGAAAGTTGTAAATTACTTTTTGTTTGTTGGAGCCTTGCTCATACATAACTCCTGAGTAATCTGCACGAGCCACTGTCATCCCGACTGTTAAGAAAACCAATAATCCCATGAATCTCGTCACTAAAAATTTCATAAATCCCTCGTCTTTCATTTTCTAGCTATTTTTTAACTACTTTTTTAAAGCGGCCAATCGATCCATCGCTTGCTGTCTGCGCTCTTCCAAAATTTGAATTTCAAAATCCGTAAAGCCCGCTTGCTTGCGCAGGCGATGACTGATTTTTTCCATGCGCTTTGGCAGCCGCTCTTTCAATAAACTCATGCGCTCCGGAAAATCCACCTGTGGATCTCTTTTTTCCATGGCACAGATTTCACGGTACCAGCGCGATCCAAACTCCACATGCCCCACTTCGTCATGAAAAATCGTTCGCACCACCGGATGCACATCACTTTCCAAAATGTGGTCGAGTCTTCGCAGCAAAGTCTCACCCGCATCAAGCCCGCTTCCCTCAAGATACCGATGCACGATCAAAATTCGATCCAGCAGCGTGTCCTCAGTCGAAACCGCTTCCCACAGCACCGTGTGCACCGGCCACTCGCCCCAGTGATGCCCCAGCTTTTCGATACCATTCAAGCAAAGTTCAAAGTGCTTGGCCTCAGAAAGTGTGACCTCAGCCAATTCTTCGCGGAACCCCGAAGGCGCTTCGGGATACTCGACCAGGGTTCGATAAGCGAGCTCCATGGCTTGAAGTTCGATACTCCCCAGATCATGCAGCAATCTTGCCTGACCTTCGCGGTAAGAAAGCCCTTTTTTATCAGGGTGTTTGTCAGCCGTGAGAACCAAAACATCGCGAGCCGGAATTTCAGGCACAACGTCACCGCGCGAGTGCTGAAGAGCCTCCTCGCAAGCTTTTTGAATATTCTCGATTTTGCTTCGAGCCGAGCCCACATCAAAAATCATCGTCTGACACTTTTAGCCAAGAAGCTGGTTCTTTACAACAATCGACCCTCTTCGCTAAGCTTCAAACTCGCTTCAGATATCACCATGGAAAAGGACTTAAAGAATGGGAAAAGGCTGGAAAAATCCTCTGAAAGTTGCCAACGCTCAAAAAAAGGGCGCTGTCTTCACCAAGTTTGCTCGCGAAATTCAAGTCGCATCAAAAATGGGCGGACCCGATCCTGCCATGAATGCTCGTTTGCGAATGGCGATTGAAGCCGCAAGAAAGCAAGCCGTCCCCAATGACACCATTGACCGCGCGATTAAAAAAGGCGCAGGCCTTCTCGATGACGGAAGCCAAATCGAAGAAGTCATGTACGAAGGTTACGGTCCCCACGGAGTCGGCGTCTTGGTCGAGTGCCAAACTGACAATCGCAATCGCACCGTTCCTGAAATGCGCGCTCTCTTTAAAACCAACGGCGGCGCCATGGGAGAAAGTGGATCTGTGGCTTGGATGTTTGACCGTGTGGGTTTGATCGAAGCTCATAAAGCAGGAAGTTTCGATCCTGAAGAAGAGGCGATTGAGGCCGGCGCCAACGAAGTCGAAAAACACGACGAGGGCTACACTTTTTATACGGACTCCGCAGAGCTTGAGCATGTGAAAACAGCGCTCATGGGTCGCGGCTGGTCAGTAACAAAATCAGAGCCTTCTTATAAAGCGAAAAATCCGACGGATCTCACCGAAGAGCAACTCAAGGAAGTGCATGATTTCTTGAACGAGCTGGACGATCACGACGACTCTCACCGCGTGTATGCGACACTGAAGGATTAACCTTTGGTGTGTGTGAGCATCATCTCTTCGGCTTTGGCGAGATCGGCTTCAGTGATCTGCCAAAGCTGTTTGCCTTTAAATTCTTTTAAGAGTGACTCCATCAAATCGAATTTTAAAAATGGAGTCACTTTTTTACTTTGGTATTCTTGTTCTTTTTCACCATAAAGGCCTAAGAAAGTTTTATCGCGAAACCAAGACTCGCGGTTCATGGCTTGCACTGTTTGCATGTGTGAATCGCTGGGCTTTCGCTGAAGAAATTCAAAAAAGACACCACTGGCTTTCATACCTGGCAAATACCATTCGCCACTGAAGACCTGAATCAAATCCTCTTCATCGTCTTTCAAAATCGGAGTGATAAATTGCACTCCACGCTCAGTGGCAAATTTGTGAAATGCTAAAAGATCCGTGGTTCGTAAAGCAACATGTTGCCAGTGGGCTGACTGCTCATGACCATCCAGCATTTCACGCACATGCGACGACTGAGTTTTCGGCTCACTGGGCTGAACCACAGCAAAAATCGTATTCTGTAATTCTTTATCGGGACTTGCGCCATGACCGACGCGAACGGCGTAGGTCATGGATTTTTCACCTTCGGCTTCGCTCCAGATTTTTCTTTTATCATAAAGAAGATCATCAGGACCAATACCAAAGATCACATTAAAAATAAGGTACGAGAGTTTATAAAGATCCGGTTGCAACAACAAAGTCATATGGTCGACTTCAAAATTTTGAAATGGCTTTCGTGTTCTCATTCGGGCTCCTTATGACTGTCTGTGCTTATTTTGTAGCATTGCAAAAGCGGTTGCGAAATAACGAATTTGCTTAATCATCGAAAAAAGTCCGTTGGCTCGGCTGGGAGAAAGATTTCCCTCAAACCCCAAGGCCTTTAAAAAATCTGGCGGAGTGGTGAGAATTTCTTCCGGAGTCGAACCTGAATAAATTTTTAAGAGCATCGCCACAAGCCCTTTCACGATCAAGGCATCGCTATCACCCTCAAACTCGATGCCGCCTTGTGAATTGAGTTTTGCGTGCAACCAAACTTGCGACTGACAGCCTTTGACTTTGGCTTCTTCGACTCGCTTAGAATCTGGCAAATCCGGCAGAGCCTTTCCCATGGCAATGATTTTTTTATAGCGGTCTTCCCAGGACGTGACAGCCTGAAATTCCTGAATCATATTTTCTTGTCTGGTTTTTAAATTGTCGTCAGTCATTATTTCTTCGTTTTCTTTTTCGCGAGAGCGCCCGTCGCATCCTTTTGAGCAGTCAGTAATCGCTGCTCAAGATCAAAGCCCATATCGCCCATCAATTCTCGAAACTCACCTTTATCTAAATTCTGCACGCGCTGGTAGGTCTTTCGATAAAAGCTTTCAGGATCATCAAAGTAACCATTCCAAAGCTCTTTTGAAAGCTCTGTCGGCATGGAATCTTGCTTGAGCTCCCAGCCTTTACCTTCCACACGATTCAAATACTCAAGACAGGCATTCACTTGGCGCGGTGAAAAATCAAGCATGACCAAGGATTCTTCCATCAAAGCCATCTCGGTATAGTGAATATAATTTTCCAGTGCTTTCCAAAACTTCAAGCCTTTAGGACCCGCATCGCTTTTACAATAATACGAAGTGCAAACAGCTCCGCGATGTTTCCAGATTCCACAGTTTTGCGTCTCACGCGAGTAATACGGACAAAGCCAATCCTCACGATTGCCAAATTCCCCGTCTTCGCGGTGATTAAACTCAATTTGAAACCGAAGAGGTGCGGCAAGACCGATCGGCAGCGCTAAGCTTCGCGTTGCGATTTTATTTTTAATCACAGCCACCGCGGTTGGTGCGGTTGAAGCACTTTCCAGCGCTGCACCGATTAAGTAATTGGGAATAAATGGTTCAAAGGTGCAGCATTTCAAATCTGCACGATATTCTTTGGGCGCCATGGCACAGTTATCACAAGTCGCCTTGGTTTCTTTCAATTCGAAATCCAAAATCTCGCGATCAAAAAGCCGGTGATAAAGAGGTGTGATCAAGTGACGGATCATTTTGGTGCCAGGTCCTGTTTCGAGTCTTCGTGCATCAGGCGACTCTATCATCCCCGTAGAATCCTGTCGATCAGAGCTGACGATTCTTTCGACAGCTGACTGCTTGAACCTAACACCTCCCACCTCAATCAAGGGGGCACCGCCCCGACTTTTCAGAGTGCTTAAAATTTACCTCTTATTTCATAAGCTTAAGCTGTTTCATTGTAAGACAGCGATAACAGAGTTGGCCCCCACTTTGCTCTATTAACTTGGTGAGAGAATCAACCGACTTAAAACTTGTTGGGAGCACTTATGAAACTCAAATTAGCAATCAAGGTCCTACTTCTGGCTTTTATGACTGTTTTGTCATTCCAAGCCAAAGCCTGGGTTTCAAATAGTCCAAAGGATCAGCTTTACACTTTCAAGTTCCACTTGAAGGGCGAAACTTACGAGTACAACCAAGCCGCCAACACCTACGAAGAAGCTTTTACGAAAGCAGCCAAGGCTTGCTACAGTCACTACAAGGATGGACGCCATCTCACCGAAGATGACGGGCTCGATATCATCGACGTTTGCGCGAATCCTCGCTCGACATAACGAATCGTCTTTCAATTTGTTTTTACAATTTGTTTTTACAATTTGCCTTAAAAAGCTCACCTCGCTAACATCAAAGTGCGAGGTGTGAGTATGGGATTGATGAAACCAGTGATGGACTTTTTATTTGGTAAAGATCCAGATATTTTTGACGAAAACGGCAACGTCATCCACAAGCACCCAAAAAAGAAATGGGAAGCTTGGCAAAATCGCTTCAAAACAAATCCAGACTACAACTGGAGAAATCACACCGGCACGAAGTCGTCAGCTCAAGCAAGCAAGCCGACTTCGAAGTAATTACTTCCGATTATAAAAACGAAATGGATCCCGTGACCTGCATCGTGGGCGGAGACGAATGTCCCACTGTCGATATGGCACAGGCTTTCTCCAGCAAAATCGTTTTTCCATGCGATGTCAGAAAAGCTTTTTTATTAAAAAGTTCAGCATGACAATCCTGCAGAGCATCTTTGATCTGCGGATCAGCCTCACTCATCGCGGTCAGCACCATCGTTTTTTGAAATTCATATGCCGGTACATTCACATAATCCGCATGAGCCATCAAACCCATCGAAAGAACCATCGCTAGCACCATCAAAATTGTTTTCATAAAATCTCCTTCTAAAAAGATATCAAAAATAAAAAGGTTCCGGGTTCTTTTTTGCACCAAAGGTGCAACATTTTTGCGGCCCAACGGGTCATTACATCATTTATTTTTGGCGGTAGCCTTATTGGCATCATCTATTTTTTGAGGAAATTCACCGTGGATAATAAAACCAGCGCGCCAGATAGTTCCGCCGTGCGAGTCGCTCTGTGGCGAGCCCTGCATGTTCAGATCGATGCCAAGCCGCATGTGCTTGAAGACGAGATTGGTTTACAACTCGCAAACCCAGATCCCAACTGGCGCGAGCGCCCGGATATGCATCCACAATATACCAGCGGTTACCGTGCTGGGATTGTGGCGCGAGCTCGCCTGATCGAAGACTTGGTATTGGAGCAACTGAACCACGGCATCAATCAATATGTGATTCTCGGAGCAGGCCTCGATACCTTTGCCCAACGTCGACCCGAGATCGTCTCACGCTTGCAAATTTTTGAAGTGGATCAACCCGGCACGCAAGAGTGGAAGCGCCGTCGCTTGATCGAACTGGGATTTCATATTCCAAACAACTTGCACCTTGTCCCCGTCAATTTCGAAGCCGGTGATTCGTGGCTAGAAAAACTAAAAGCAAATGGCTTCGATCCCAACAAGCCTTCGGTGATCGCCTCCACGGGTGTGTCCATGTATCTCACCAAAGAGGCAAACTTGATGACATTACAAAAGATTGCCTCACTCGCACCGGGCTCCATCCTAGCTATGACATTTATTTTACCGCTGGAATTAATCGACGCCAAAGAGCGCGCCCAACATCAGATGGTCTATGAAAAAGCGCGAGCCGCAGGGACTCCGTTTATCAGTTTCTTTGAACCGTCAGAAATTATGGCGCTGGCTCGCGAAGCTGGATTCAAAAATGCCACGCACATTTCCAGAGATAATATCATCCGACGTTACTTCACTGGAAGAACTGATGGACTGCAGCCAGCCAGCGGCGAAGAGTTTCTGATTGCAAACACCTAACTAAGTACCAAGGGCAGGTTATCTTGAACAATTCTAAAAAATACTTGGAGGTCCAATGAGCAAAGTAAAAGTTGCGGCATTTTCTGTGTCGCTGGATGGCTTCGGAGCTGGTCCAAATCAGAGTTTAGAGAATCCACTTGGAGTCAGAGGCCATGAACTTCATAAATGGTTTTTTAAAACAAAAGTCTTTCAGAAAATGTATGGTCATGCTGAAGGCGTCGAAGGCGTTGATAACACCTTTGCTGAAAAATCATTTGAGAATATTGGCGCATGGATTATGGGAAGAAACATGTTTGGTCCCATCCGTGGCCCTTGGCCTAACAATGAATGGCGTGGCTGGTGGGGCGAAAATCCTTCCTATCACACACCCGTCTATGTTCTGACTCATCACCAGCGGGAGCCTCTTGTCATGGAGGGTGGAACAACTTTTTATTTTATCACCGATGGAATCGAGTCAGCTCTAAAAAAAGCCAAGGAAGCTGCCAAAGGCAAAGATGTTCGCATTGGTGGCGGCACACAGGTCATTCGTGAGTATTTAAAGGCAGGACTGATCGATGAATTGCATCTGGTGTATAGCCCCGTTTTTCTTGGCTCTGGCGAGAATTTATTTTCGGGCATCGACATGCCCAAGCTAGGATTTTCTGTGACTGAAAAAGCAGAGACTGCCGATGCGACACATATTATTTTAAAGCGTACCTAGCGGATCAAGTTCTTAGTGACACTTGGTTTTGGGATTTTGATGTCGAACCAGTCTTGCAGTGGCTCTTTAAGGCCGATGCCGTGCATGTAATTGTAGAGTGCTTTTTTAAGACCTACTCCCAATTGATCGTGATCTGTTCCGGTTGGATCTTCGAAAGGGATTTCGTATTTGGAGAAGAGGCCTTCTTTGGGAGCTTTCACCGTGCGAAGTTTGATACCGTATTGGCGAGGATTTTTTCCGACAGGGCTATGAGCTGTCGCCATAAATCGATGCCAATATCCTGAGTGCAAACAATCTTGGACGAAGAGTTGTCTGACGACTTCTAAACTGTCGACGGTTTCTTGCGCAGTCTGTGTTGGAAAACCGTACATCAAATACGCGTGGACATAAATGCCGGCTTCTTTAAAAGCTTTGGTGACTTTGGCGACTTGCTCGATGTCGATGCCTTTGTCGATCAATTTTAAAACTCGGGGGCTTGCGACTTCAAGGCCACCAGTCACCGCCACACATCCAGCATCAGCCATCAGTTGAGCGACCTCTGGAGTAAAATAAGAATCAAACCTGAGATTTCCCCACCAAGTGATTTTTATTTTTTTCTCAATCAGTTTTTGTGACAGTGCTTTAAGTAAAGCCGGAGGTGCAGCCTCATCGACAAAATGAAATCCTGTGCTACCGGTTTGTGCGATCACCTTTTCAATTTGCTCGATGAGCTTTTCGACTTTTTGCGGCTCAAATCTTTCAATGTAGTCGAGGTGCACGTCACAGAAGCTACATTTATGCCAGTAACAGCCGTGCGCTAAAATTAATTTATTCCAACGGAAATCACTCCACATACGGTGCATGGGATTTGGTAATTCCATCATCGAGATATAGTCACTCATCGGCAGCCCTCGATAATCAGGACCTGGATGATCTTTGAATGGAAATTTTTTGGATGAATTCTGTTGAAATATTTTTTTATCTTTTAAATACCAAGTGCGAATCAGATCTTCTTCGCTAGCTTTGCCTTGAAAATAAAAAAGCAATTGTTCTAAAGCCTTCTCACCGTCGTCAAAAACTAAGTAATCAGTAAACTCAAAAAAACGAGGATCGGAAAGATTGCGAAGTTCTGTGTTGACGAATCCGCCTCCTACAACAATTTTTATGTTACTTTTGCTTTTAAAAATTTGCGCGATCTTTAAGGCCGCATAAACATTTCCCGGAAATGGAATCGAAAGCCCCACCACATCCGGCTTGTGTTGTTGAAAGAGTTCCTCGCAAAGCTCTACCAACCACTGATCAATCAAACTGTTCTCAGCATGAAGCTTTTTGTAAAGGTGTGAGAAGTCCGCTTCGCTGCTGGCAAGACTTTCTGCGTATCTTGAAAATCCAAACTCGGCATCAACTCCATCACGGACTACATCTGAAATATCATCGAGAAAAAGACTCGCCAGATACTTCGCTTTATCTTGAGTTCCCATATCCCCAAACACCGACGTCAGCTCCTTATGACTTCGGAGTGGCAAAAATCTCGGCCCTTCTGGTAGCAGCGTGCGCGCCGTAATTCTGAGCGCCAGACTTGGATCTTTGCTTTGTAGGAATCTGACGATGGGTTCGATGCAAGCTTGATAATCTTCAAATGCGTCGAGGAAAAAGAGGATGGATTCTGATTTTTGCTTTTTCTTTTTTAAAAGCACATCTCGAACTAGCAAAAGCCCCCGCTTCGAAAAAAGCTTCAGCGCCAGCTTCAAACCCAAATCATCCTGCTCCACCTGATGACCTTGCTCGCGCAAATATCCCGACAAATACGCCGTCGACGGAAACGGCATATTGATCTGGGTCATCGGTGGAATTAAAAGCAAAGTCTTCATCAAAAGGTTCCGGGTTCTTTGTCGCACCAAAGGTGCGCATTGTTTGCGGCTCGCCGCGTCCCTCAAAAGGAACGGCGTACCTTACAGGAGGTCTTGGCGGAGTTTAGCTAAAAATTCGTCGGGTTTCACCTGTGGCGGACGAATGTGAAAAAGATCATCGATTTGGCGGCCCCAGGTGTGGACTCGGGCTGATAAAATCTCGCATCCGATCCCTGAAATCTTTGAGGTCGCCGCCAAAAGGCAGCCTTTTTGATCGGTTCCGCGAAAGGAAATCACCCATTCTTCGGGGGTTTGACTGACAATATCGATTTCCATAAATTTGACTGAGGGCTCGGTGACCGATACCTCTTTAGGGGCTGAATTCAGCCATTTTTCAAGGAGAGCTGGTGTTCGGGAGGTCGAGATCTGAAACCAGTCATAGACCCCAAAATCATCGATGGTATGAACCAAGGCGTGCTGAACTGAGCAACCAAACGAGTACAAAAACTCCAAATATTTCAATAGCAATCCCGGCTGATCCAGCGGCGTGTAAAACCTCACCCAAATTTTACGAGCATTGTCTTTAAAAACTCTGGCGTCTTTGGTCTTTAATTTTGAAACCTGCTCAAGATCTTTTAAAATCACATCGGATTTAAAAACTTCAAAAAGCTGCAGATCTAGCTTCTCAATTTCAAAATTAACTAATGCCAGAGGAAGTTTCTCACGGACTTTTAAAAAATTTTGCGTGCGACCTTCCAGCCAATTCTTAACCACTTTTGCCATGAGTTCTGACTTCCACGGATTCCAAGCTTCAATATTTGTGGCTCTGATATCCGCGGCCGTAAAAAGAGCAAGCCTTCGAATGCGGTCTTGATTGGCACCCAGATCATAAAGCTCTTCCCAAGTACGATGATCATTAGGATTTTTCCGAAAGGCCGCTTTTGAAAGGGCGAGATGATTTTTTACCAGCCACGCCACCTCTTGAACGATGTCTTTCGAAAGACCATAATTTTTTAAATCCTCATGCACCCAAGTTTCGCCTAAAGTCGAATGATCCTCAGGCAAACCTTTGCCGAGATCATGATACAGAGCTGTCCAAAGCAAAATGGAAAGATCTTTTTTTTTCAGAGACTTTTTTAAAAATGAAAGATGTCCTAATTCTTTGGGAAATTGAAATAACCTTTTCACCTCTCGAATAGCTTGTAAAATATGCGCATCAGCCGTAAGCCGATGGTACTGGTCATGCTGAACATAACCGACCAGTCTCGTGATTTTAGGGCAAAGATAATCAATCAGTCTTGAACGAAAAATCGCGACCAAGACTTCGTCTTTCGTTTGACTTGAAAACATTTTTTCAAGCAAGCGACCTTTTTGTTTCTCAGAGATCTTTTTCTGAAAGGCTGTCTCGAGACTCCGTCTGACCACATATTGATTTTGCACCGACGGTTTTTTATTTAAAATCTGAAATAATTGTTCTGGTTTTTTAAGCGGCCATTTTTTTGTATTCCATTTTTGTGGCTTTAAAGCTTGCTCTAAGATCCAGTCCGAGTAAAAAGAAACTCGCGAAATTCCCCGCTGAATTTGGCGCATAAACTCTTTATGTTCTTGATACCCAAACCATTGGCTTAAAGAAATTTGCTCAGCACCGACCAGCACATCACCGTGTCCTGAAAAATGCAGTTTCTGTCTGAGAGTCAGAAAAAATGCTTTGTAATACTCTAAAACTTTTCTCTCATAACTGGCGGCTTTAAAAAGCTCAGGAAAAAGATCCATCACCACCAGACCCTGTTCAAGATCGCGAAGCCCACCGCTGCCGTATTTAATATTCGGTTCTAAATAATTACTGATGGAATCAAACCGTCGATTGCGCTGACGCCGTTCTTTCACCAATTGTCGAACTAGACTTTTTCTTTTTTGCAGAGTGAAGATCTTCTTTTTTTGCAGATTTAATTCAGCTTGTGATTTTTCAGTCAGAGCTTTGGCTTGAAAGAGAGCAAAAATATCTTGAAACTCAACTCCCTTGCTCCAATTTTTAAAGTCCAGCGGCAATCTTGAGCGCAAACGAATGCCACGCTCCAAATTTTCTGAAACCACATTGCCAACAACAGCTTCATCGCCTAAAAACAGAACGTCGAGATCTGACTTCGGACAAAGTTCTCCTCTGGCCCAACTCCCGAGCAAAATAGGATCAGCCTGAAGAAATCTTGAATCTAATTTTAGTTTTTGTAAAAGCTCTGTGGAAAGAAAATCTGAAACTACAAAACAGGTCCAGCGAAGTTTTTGTTTGAGCTGTAAAACATCACCATCAGGAGCAGAGCTTGGCGGAACTAAAATTTGTTCCGCCATTAATAGAATTGGCGCACTTAAAAAAGTCTTTAATTGTCTTTGGTTAAGTTCTCTTGCCATTTTGCGATGATGTTCATGGCGTCCAGTGGAGTTTTCTTTAAGACCGGGAAATTTTCCAAATCTTTTTTAAGTTCTTCCAACTGATCCAGACGTGCCTTGAGCACATCAATGCCGCCATCGTCTCCCTTCGACTCATTTAAGTCTAATAGAGAAAGCTGCGAAGAGGCAGTGGTTTTTTTAGTCTCCATTTGCTGGAGCAAGCCTTGTGCTCGCTTCGTGATCGCCAGCGGAAGACCAGCCAATTTTGCGACTTGAATTCCGTAAGACTTCAAAGCAGGACCACTCATCAAAGTATGCAAGAAACGAATCTCGCCCTGCTTTTCAGTCACCGACATATGCGCATTTTTTAGCACTGGGAAATGATCAGCCAGACCTGTGAGCTCATGATAATGAGTCGCAAACAAAGTCATACAGCGAAGCTCAGTCAAAATATATTCAAGGATCGATTGCGCAAGCGACATGCCATCAAAAGTACTTGTCCCACGACCGATCTCATCTAAAATCACCAAAGATTTTTCTGATGACTTGGAAATCATTTCGGCAGTCTCAATCATCTCGACCATAAAAGTCGAAAGCCCTTCCGACAACTGATCACTAGCCCCAATGCGAGTGAACAAATGATCAAACAGCGGAAGACTTGCGCTATCCGCAGGAATAAAACTTCCCATCTGATGCATGATCGCTGAAAGCGCCACTTGTCTCATCAGCGTCGATTTACCAGCCATGTTTGGACCTGTGAGGAGCAAACATCCCTGCGCGCTCAACACGATATCATTGGGCACAAAAGATTTTTTTACTGTTTGCTCAACCACCGGATGACGACTGGCTTTAAGACTGAGCCCACGATCAGCGCTGATTTGTGGACGCACATATTTGCGCTCGATCGCAAGCCATGAAAGCCCGGTGATCACATCAAGCTCGCTGCAAAGACTTGCCAGTCCTAAAAGTTCTGCCGAGTGAGTCAGACATTTTTGCCTGAGAGCTTCAAAAATTTCATACTCCAATTCAAACCGGCGGGTCTGCGCGGTCAAAACTTTTTTCTCAAGCTCGATCAATTCATCCGTGCAATAGCGTTCGGCATTGGTCAAAGTTTGCTTGCGCAAATAATTGGCCGGCACTTTATCTTTATGAGTGTTGGTGATCTCGATATAATAACCAAAGACGTTGTTGTAACGAATCTTCAGACTTGAGATCCCCGTCTTTTGCTTTTCTTCAGCTTCCATGCGCGCAAGCATTCCTTGCGTGTCGGTCGTCAGCTCAATCATCTCATCTAATTCTTTCGAATAACCTTTTTGAATCAGATGACCTTGACGAATTTGCAGTGGCGGTTCTTCCACCAAGGTTTTTTCAATCTCCTTTGAGAGTTTGTGCAAGACTTCGTCTGTTGAAATATTTTTCTCAGCGATTTCCATGGCAGCAAGACCTGCTTGCACACTTTGAGCAAGGGCTAACAAATCTCGAGCGTTGCACTGAGGCTGAGAAATTTTCCCAAGTCTTCGCTCGATATCACCCATGCGACCCAACATCTCGCGCACTTTTTTTAAGCGGGGTAAATCCTCGGTCCACTTTTGCACTTGGTCCTGACGAAGCCTAATTTCCGAAGCCTCGGTCAAAGGAAAAGAAATCCAGGCTCGTAAGAGCCTAGATCCCGCCGAAGTTTGCGTGCGCTGAATCGCTTGAAAGAAACTTCCTTCGCCTTCACCCTTGTAGGTGGCAAAAATTTCTAAATGGCGAAGCACCGTCGCTGAAATATCAAGGCGCTTTTGCAGACTACGTAACTCAAAAGGCTTCAGTGTACGAAGACTTTCTTCACCGCCCAACGAGACAATATAAGCTTTCAAATTTTCAACAGCACCGACGGCATCAGAAAACGGGCTCACCAGACCTTGAAATCCAAACGTCGCAGCTTCTGAATCTGTGACGACCAGTTCTGCAATCGGCAGCACTTGAAAAAGCCGTTTTAGATCACTCTCGGTGAGCTTTTCAAAATAAAATCCTTCACCCGTACTGGTATCAGCACAGGCTAAAGTGCCGTCAATAAAGCAAGCGAGGTAATTCGAAATCGTTTGCTCCAAAGTATCTGGATCATAAACCATTCCTGGCGTGAGGATTCGGGTCACCGCCCGTTTGACAATACCTTTGGCCGTTTTTGGATCTTCGACTTGATCACAGATCGCAACTTTGAAGCCCGCGCGCAAAAGTTTATTGATGGGACCCGCCACTGAGTGATGAGGCATGCCGCACATCGGAGTTTCATCGGCTGATTTTTTATTTCTTTGCGTGAGCGCAATGCCTAAAAGCGGAGCTGCCTTGGTGGCATCATCAAAAAACATTTCGAAAAAATCGCCCATCCGAAAAAGGAGAATTTTATCTTGATGAAGGCTCTTGATATCCCAATATTGGCGCATCAGTGGTGTCATGGTTAAGACATAGAAAGCTTTGCGGAATCGGGTCAATGAAACTCGTCAAAATTTGCCTCAGATGACCTCGTTAATGCGCCGCCCCTTACTTCTTATTGTCTCTGACTTCTCTAATAAAAAAAGTTCCCTTAGACTGATGGGCTATGAGCCATCTGCCTGAGCTGATTCGAGATCTTGCCGTTATTCTAATCACAGCTTCTGCTGTCAGTCTGCTTTTTCGCTTTCTCAAGCAACCTGTGATTTTGGGGTATATGGCGGCGGGTCTGCTTGTTGGTCCTGCCCTTCATTTATTTCCGCTACTGGCAGATCCCGAAGCGATTCAAACTTGGGCCGACATCGGCGTGATTTTTATGCTCTTCACTTTGGGGCTGGAGTTTAGTTTTAAAAAACTCACCCAAGTGGGGGGTACCGCCCTGATTGGCGGAATCCTTGAAATCAGTTTTATGACTGCGGCCGGTTTTACTTTGGGCCTGCTTTTTGGATGGAAGCCTCTACCGAGTCTTTTTCTTGGCACCATGTGTGCGATTTCATCGACCTCGATCATTCTGAAATCTTTTGATGAAGCCCGCGTGAAAGCTAAAAAATTTGCCCATGTGGTTTATGGGATTTTGGTTGTTGAGGATATGGTCGCGGTGCTTTTTATCGTGCTTCTGACGACGTTATCACTGTCTCGTAATTTTCAGGGCATTGAAGTTCTTTTTATGTGTGCGAAATTAATTTTTTATTTGGCGCTATGGTTGATGATTGGTTTGTGGGTGATTCCTTGGGCGCTGAAGGCTTTAAAAAATTATCTCACCGATGAGACCATGCTGGTGGTGTCCATTGGACTTTGTTTGACCATGGTGGTGGCGGCGGTCCAGGTTGGATTTTCAGCAGCGCTTGGCGCTTTTGTGATGGGCTCTATTCTTGGCGAGACCACCGAAAAAGAGCGGATTGAAAAACTTCTTCTACCGGTGAAAGATTTATTCTCAGCGATTTTTTTCGTTTCTGTCGGAATGTTGATGAACCCACAGACACTCATTGAAAATCCGCTCCTGGTTGTCACTATTGCTGCTGTTGTGATTATCGGTAAAATATTTTTTGTCACCACCGGAGCCCTTCTTGGCGGTCAACCTGTGCGCACTTCGATTTTTGCTGGCCTCAGTCTTGCGCAAATTGGTGAGTTCTCGTTTATTTTAGCAAGTCTTGGTTTTACCTTGCATGTCACCAGCGAAAGTCTTTCGTCAGCCATCGTTGCGGTTTCAGTCATCACCACTTTTGTGACTCCATATCTTCTTCGCCACCGCGATGCTTTGGCAGAAATTCTTGAAAAATTAATTCCAAAAAGATTTCACACTTTCATTCATCAATACCTCCGGGTTTCAACAATGATCAAAGCCAACTCGGAATGGAAGAGTGTTATGCGCTCTTATTTTTTAAAAATATTTCTCAACGCTGTTGTTATCATTTTTATTTTCATTGCGACTTCGCACTTGTTGACTCCTTATTTGATGACGACCGTTGGCCTCAATGATTGGAGCATGGTTTCGGTCCTGGTGCTGACTTTGATTTTATGCTTGCCGTGTTTTTGGGGAATTATTTTTGCTAAGTCCAATGACCCACGACTGGCAACCCTGATCCAAACTCAGCTGAGCCAGCGCTTTCGCATGAGTTTGCTTTTTTTCCGTCTTGTCTTAGCGCTGATTCTTTTAGGAAGTCTGGTGGCTCAGTTTCTTTCTTTTCGTTTTGCTTTATTTATTTCGCTGGGTCTTTTTATCGTGTTTTTTCTTTTGCTCTCCAAATTTATTGGTCCTGTTTATATTTGGTTTGAAAATCGATTCCTGCGCCAGATTCAGGAAAATGCGGCCGACATGGACCGCCAAGCAGCGCCGCATTTTGAAAATATCACTCCTTGGGAAGCTCACTTGAGTGAATATATCATTCCTGCCGAGGCAAGTTTCGCCGGACAAGATTTGATGACTTTAAAGCTGGGTGAAAAATTTGGCATTATTGTGGCCCGGATTCAGCGGGGCCTTCGAATTATTTTAGCTCCAGGACGAAATGAAACTTTGATGCCCATGGACCGCGTATCTGTGATTGGCTCTGATGAACAGCTTGAAAAATTTGAAGAGTATCTTGAGATGCACTCCAAAGTGGGCTCTGAAACCCTGACGGCGGCGAATTATACTCTCGAGCAACATCTCGTGACTGATAATTCGCCGTTTGTGAACAAGGCGATCAAAGAATCAAAAGTCAGAGATCTTACGCGCGGACTGATTGTCGGCATCGAGCGTGGCGAAAACCGAATTCTCAGTCCTGATTCAAATACGATTATTTTACGTGGTGATCTTTTATGGGTTGTCGGCGATCGGTTTTTGATTCGCTCACTGTAATACTGAAAATTATTTATTTGCTTTCGAGAGCTTTTAAAAGTTTTCCATAAATACCGTCAAAGCCACCATTACTCATAATGAGAACCAAATCCCCTGATTTGGTCTTTGATTTTAAATCAGAGACAATCTGGTCCACATTATCGTAAACGTGAGCAGCTCGTCCTTTTTTTTGCAGATCTTCCACCAACTCTTCGCTGGAAAAACGATTGCCCTCATCAATTTTTGATTGATCAAAAGCTCGAGCTAGCATGATTTCCGGAGACTGCGAAAAAGCTTCGACATAATCTTTTTGAAAAATTTTACGACGTGACGTCGCACTTCTTGGTTCAAAAACGGAAAATAATTTTCGTCCCGGATATTTTTGTATAATTCCCTTGATCGTTTCTTTGACGGCCGTTGGATGATGCGCAAAATCTTCGATGACAAGCACCCCTTTGGGCTCACCCAGAATTTCTTGACGACGTTTCACCCCTGCAAAAGATTTCAGCGCGGCTTTAACTTTTTCAAGATCCCAACCCAATTGATGCGAAAGCCCGATCACTGCTGCGGCATTGAGAATATTATAATCTCCGCTCAAGATGACAAAAAATTCGCCTAAAGATTTATTTTGAAACTCGATTTGAAATCGGGTGCCACTTGTGGTGATTTCTAAAACTTTCGCTCGGTAATCGCCTTGCTTTAAGCCATAAGTGAAAAGTTTTTTACATTTCGCTAAATCTTTAAGGCCCATGACATTTTTATCTTCCGCACAGGCCAGCAGAGTTCCATTTTCAGGAATCAGCTTCATCAGTGTTGCAAAAGCAGATTTCACCGCATCAAGGTCTTTGTAGATATCGGCGTGATCAAATTCAACGCTGGTCAAAATCACATGCTTAGGCTTATAATGAATAAACTTTGGCACTTTATCAAAAAAAGCCGTGTCATATTCATCGCCCTCAATCACAAAGAAATTGCCTTCTGGATTTTTAAATGACTGCGAGAAGTTTTTTGGAATTCCACCAATTAAAAACCCAGGTTTGACTCCACACTGCTCTGCGACCCAGGCCATCATCGACGTGGTGGTGGTTTTTCCATGAGTGCCGCTGATATTAATGCACTCGCGATTTTCAATAATGTTATCACCCATGGCTTTTGGCAATGAGGTGTAAGGAATTTCTAATTTGATCAGCTCTTTGGCTTCTTCATTGCTGGCCGAGATCACATTGCCGACAATGACAAAATCAGGTTTTGGATGAAGGTTTTCTTTTTTATAACCCTTCATAATCGTAATGCCGAGAGCTTCAAGCTGCGTCGACATTGGAGGATAAGGATTTTGATCACTGCCCGTGATTTTATATCCGCGATCTTTGAGGAGACCCGCAAGACTTGCCATCGCTGTCCCGCAAATTCCCATCAAATGAATATGGCTGCCTTTTTTTATGTCTTGCTTCATGTCTTTCGAAGTCCTTCCACTATCCAATTGTGAATCTGAGGACGAAGAGCTGCAAACTCTTTGTTATCTCGACCTAAAAAAACTCGGTTACTTAAAATGACAATACTTAAATCTTGAGCCGGATCATACCAAATCGAAGTTCCGGTAAATCCTGTATGCCCGATGGACGCCTTTGAAAAATGCGATCCACTGCTGGAGCTTCCCGGGGTTGGCATCATGTAGCCCAAAGCCCAATCGCCCTTGTCTTCGGGGCGCGATCTTGCCGCAAAAAGTTTTGCCGTTTTTTGGCGAATCGCGGTTTTAGAAATTCCTTTGAGCTGACTGCGAAGCAAAAGAGCAAACCAACCCAGATCATCAATACTGCCAAAAAGACCTGCGTGCGAACTGACTCCGCCAAACGCCCATGTGTTATCATCATGAACTTCACCTTGAATCAATTTTCCTCGCCATTCAGATCTTTCCGTTGGCGCATAGAACTGAATTTTATTTGTTGGTTTGTTTTCAGGATGAAAGTTGAATGTCGATCTTGGATAAAATTGCTCTTTGGCTTCTTCCCAAATAGTCGCCAGTGGCTTTTCATAAATACTTTCAAGCACGTGACCGAGCAGAATAAAACCAACATCCGAGTAAACACTGACAGCCTCGTCTGAGAATTCCATATCACGAATAAACCGCGCCGATTCTGTCCACTTGTTGATCGATGACGTCTTTAGATCTAATTTTTCAAAAAAAGGAAACCACCAAGGAAGTCCCGAAGAGTGATTCAGCAACTGACTGATTAGAGTTTTTTCTTCAGGATACCAAGGAAGAATTTCCTTCACTTTTGTGTTTAAATTCCAACGATCTTCGTCAAAAGTTTTCATCATCATTTGCACAGTAAAAATAATTTTCGTAAGACTTGCGAGATCGTAGTACGGATAGGTCTGACCGACAGTGATATCAGAAATTTTTCTGCCGCCCTGATGAATCTGCACCTGCACACCGGGGGCCGCAGGCGCCAAACGCGCCGATATTTTTTGAATTAAATTTTTCTCAAACGAAGCAAAACTCACTTTTTATTCCTTGTGGGTACTGACAATGTCCACTCGCCATTTTTATGACTGAGTGTTGATTTTGTGCCTAAAAACACGGGGCGATTCCAAGAACCATGTCCAGCTTGCAAACCTTGAAAGACCGGAATTTTCGTCGTCAGCGCAAAACGCTCTAAAGCAAATTTCACAAAATTAGTTCCGTCTTTTTCGTCACCGTATAAAAAATCACCCAGCAAAATCCCTTGGCAACCTTTAAGCACTCCACTTTGTTCCAGTTGCGTGAACATCCGATCAATCCGGTAACCACGCTCGCCGACCTCTTCAAGAATCAAAAGATGATCTTGAAGTTTCGGTTGAAACTTGGTTCCGAGAGTGCTTGAAAGCACCACCATATTCCCACCGATCAGTGGCGCTTGGATTTTTTTTATTTTTTTTGCCGGAGTATTGAGTGGCTCAAGATCAAATTTCACTTCTAGCTGTTCGCCAAAGAGAACTCGTCTGGTTTCTTCGATTTGCTCTGGTGAAAGTCTGCCGCCAACAAGAGTTTCAAGAAGCCCTCCATGCAAACAAGTCCATTTCCACTTCTGCCCCAAATACAGATGCAGTGACGTGATATCACTATAACCCACTAATAATTTTGCATGCGCGGGAGCTTTTAATTTTGCAAGCTCTGGCAATAAACGATTGGCTCCATAACCACCGCGCAAACACCAAATAACTTTGGAATCTTTGGCTGTGAGAGCTTTTTTTAAAAGTGCAAAGCGAATGTCGTCATCGTTCGAATGAAAAGGGTGTGCTGAAAAAGTTTCTTTCGGCAAGCGAGGCTTTAAGCCCCAAGATTCTAAAAGTTCAAGACTCAATTGCACATCTTCTGGCAATGAACTTGAGCCTGGCGAAATCACATCAACAATATCTCCGGCTTTGAGTGGTTGCCAGGCTTTCATGCTTCTCCCTTTAGAATTTTCAAATCAATTGATACATTCAATGTATCAGATTTGAGAGCTATCAAAAAGCGGAGTTGGATATTTTCCGTCAAAACAGGCCGCGCAAAATTGTCGCTTTTCTGGACTCGCCGAAGAGTCAGCTCCAAGGGCTTTGAACATTCCTTGATGACTTAAGTAACTCAAAGAGTCAGCACCAATAAATTCACAGATGGCCCTCACATCTTGTCCTGCAGCAATCAATTGCGATTTTTCAGGAGTATCCACTCCATAAAAACAAGAATTCGTGGTCGGAGGACTGGCAATTCGCAAATGAACTTCCCTCGCGCCCGCTTGTCTTAAGAGCTCGATCACTTTTTTGCTGGTGGTGCCTCGCACCAAAGAGTCATCAACCACGATGACCTTCTTATCTTTGAGGATTGCCATTTGCGGATTGAGTTTGATTTTTACACCAAAACTTCGCACCGCTTGATGAGGCTGGATAAAAGTCCTGCCGACGTAATGATTTCGAATAATTCCAAACTCAAATGGGATTCCAGTTTCACGACTGTAGCCAAGTGCTGCTGGAATTCCTCCGTCAGGAACTGGAATCACCAGGTCTGCTTCCATCGGTGATTCTTTCGCCAACCACTGACCAAATTTTTTTCTTGTTTCATAGACTGAATGACCAAAGACCACCGAGTCAGGTCTTGAGAAATAAACATGCTCAAAAATGCACTGAGCTTTTTGTTTTGTTTCAGCAAAAACTTCGGAGTGCTCGCCATTTTCATCCAGCCAATAAATTTCGCCTGGTTTAATTTCTCGTTCTAATTCGGCGCCAATCAAATCAAAAGCACAGGTTTCACTGGCGACAAATTTGGCAATCTCGCGCGATGGCGTTTTCATTTTTCCTAAGACCAACGGTCTCATCCCCAACGGATCACGAACGGCGACCATTTTATCATGGGTCATCAGCACAAAGCTGTAAGCGCCGACTAATTTCGGCAAACAGATTTTTAAACATTCAATCAAATCAGAACTGGGAGTTCTCGCTAGCAAGTGCAGTAAAATTTCAGTGTCATTGGTGCCTTGAAAAATGGCGCCTTGAGCTTGAAGTTCTCTTCGTAACTCATCGGCATTGACGATGTTTCCATTGTGCGCCAGTGCCACTGGACCACTCTGAAGACTTGCGGCTAAGGGTTGCGCATTAGCGAGTAAATTTTCGCCTGTCGTTGAATAACGAACATGCCCGATAGCAGCCTGCCCTTTAAGACTTGATAAAATTTCTTCATTAAAAACTTCACCGACAAGACCCAAACCTTTGTGATGAAACTGTTTTCCTTCTTGCAAAGACACGAGGCCCGCAGATTCTTGCCCGCGATGTTGCATGGCATAGAGTCCAAGATATGAAAGTCTCGCCGCCTCTGGAAAATTCCAAGAACCCATGACCGCACATTCTTCACGGAACATGAAACACCTCCTGGAAAGCATTTTGATAAATTTGATTCAGTTCTTTTGTTGAAATTTCTTCTTCACCTGGAAGTTTAAAAACTCCGGGACAAGTAGAGCCTAAGTAATGGACTTTCATTTTTTCAGGAACTGCTTTTAAAAATTCATTTGCATCTTTCACCACAAACAGCACTTCATAGAAATACTCTCGCACCAGCCGATCCGGCGAAAGTTTCTCTTCAATCACGCAACCCATGCCCTGCAAACTCATTTTTGCCAGTGCCACCGCCAAACCACCTTGTCCCACGGTTTGAGAACTTGTGACGTTTTTAGTCTTTGCAAGTTTTCTGACTTCATCGATAAAAGCAGCCGCCTCATCGATTTTAAATTCACCCATGTACTGCGGATTTTCTTGACGAAGCTCGCCCCATTTTCCAGAGGTTGTGACTGTTTGAAAGCGCAAAGAGAAAATACTTTCATCGGCATTTTGAAACGTATCCATCGGTAAATTCTCAAGCGATTCACAAAGCCCCACCACTCCTGTTGCGGGAGTGCTGGTAATCCCTTGTCCTTGAGTTTCATTATAAAAACTGACATTGCCGCTAATCACCGGCGCTTTGAGCGCCAGCGACGCTTGAGTGATTGCCTCGACAGAGGCCACAAACTCACTCATGATTTCAATTTTTTCAGGGCTTGCAAAATTAAGACAATCCGTGATCGCCATCGCTTTTCCACCTTTGACTGCCATCTGCAAAGCGGGATAAAAAACAGCGTCCAGCGCCCCAAGTCTTGCGTCTATTTTCATGATTGATGGCCGACATCCTGTTGCGATCATCAATCCTCGACCCGAATCAGGCAGTCTTAAGACCGCCACATCAAAGCCCGCATCTCGACAAGTTCTAAGTCCGACTCGTTGGTCATATTGGCGATAAATCGGTTTTCGACTTCCACCAACAAGACTTCCAAGATAATTTTTAACCCACTCGGTGATTTGAATATTTTGAACTAAGGAAAGCTCTTTGACTTTTCGTGGTGAAGTCCATTTTTCAAAAGGTCGATCATACAAAGGCGCATTTTCCACCAGAAGATCAGGATCAAGCTCCGTCAAAATTTCTTGATGCCAAAAAAGCCGGAGAGTTTTTTCTTTTCGAACTTTGCCGATGCGAACCGCATCCAGTCCCCATTTGGAAAATATATTTTCAATTTCTAAAAATTTTGCAGGCTCGCAAATCAACAGCATTCGCTCTTGCGATTCGGATAAAAGAATATCTTCAGGCGTGAGTGATGAATCCCTGACCGGCACCAGATCTAAATGCAAATCCAGCCCCAGTTGTCCCTTGCTCGACATTTCAAAACTAGAACTCGTAAGACCTGCCGCTCCCATATCCTGAATGGCGACTACTAAGTTTTTCTGAATCACTTCCAGGCAAGACTCGATCAATAACTTTTCAAAATAAGGATCACCAATCTGTACATTGGGTTTATTTTTTTGCCCAGAAGACTCATCGAAACTGGCTGAAGCCATAGCGGCACCATGAACTCCATCTTTGCCCGTTTTTGCACCTATATAGACCACATCATTGCCAACACCTTGTGCTTGCGACAAAGCCACGGGCTCACCTTCACGCAAAAGTCCCACTGCCATGGCATTGACTAAAATATTTTGATTATAGGACGAAGAAAATTCTGTTTGGCCGGTGACGGTTGGAACTCCCACGCAATTTCCGTAACTGCTAATTCCCGAAACCACACCTTGAATCAATTCTTTCATTCGATTTGATTGAAGCTCACCGAAGCAAAGATAATTGGCCAGCGCAATGGGTCTGGCTCCCATGGTAAAAATATCTCGGAGAATTCCACCGACTCCGGTTGCTGCTCCCTGAAAAGGTTCAATGAAGCTCGGATGATTATGACTTTCCATTTTAAAAACAATTCGCTCACCACGGCCTAAATCAACCACACCCGCATTTTCACCCACGGCATTGAGCACAGTTTCATCCAAGGTCTGGCCAAATTTTTTAAGATGCAGCCTTGAACTTTTGTAACTGCAGTGCTCACTCCAAAGTGCTGAAAACAAAGGCCACTCGATCGGGCGAGGTTCTCTTTTTAAGAGCTCACAAATTTTATGATACTCAATTTGAGATAAGCGATAGTGCTTGAGATTTTTATTTAAGATTTCTTCTTTTGACATCATAAGAAATCCTTTCCATCAATTCCACCCATCCAAAAGTGGCTTGCACGTTCAGGATGTGGCATCAGTCCCACGACGTTTTTTTGTTGATTCATGACGCCAGCAATATTGTTGAGACTGCCATTGGGATTATTCTGATACCGAAGCCAGACCAAACCTTGATCTTCGATTTTTTTTAGCTCTTTTGCTGGAGCATAAAACCTGCCATCACCATGAGCAATGGGCAAGCGAAGCCTATTTCCTGATTCATATCTCGCACCAAAATGTGAGTGAGGATTTTCAATTTGAAGACCAGCCCATTCATCAATAAATTTTTGATGCTCGTTTTTGACCAAAGCTCCGGGCAAAAGTTCAGCTTCGCAAAGAATTTGAAAGCCATTACAAATTCCTAAAACAGGCCGTCCTAGTTCTGCAAATTCTCGCACTGATTTCATCACGGGACTTCTGGCTGCTAAAGCGCCGGATCTTAAATAGTCGCCGTAACTAAATCCCCCCGGAAGAACAATCATTTCATAGTCAGTGGAGTGAAACTGATCAAGATGCCAAAGAAATTCTGGCTTTTGATTGTGTCCAGAAACCCAATCAAAAACATCACGGTCGCAATTAGTTCCAGGGAAACGAATCACGCCGACTTTTTTCAAAGTTTTACCTCGTCATTTAAAGTTTGTACGGTGAATCTTTCGATCAAAGGATTGCACAAAACTTTCTCCGCAATACTCTTGGCTTTTTGAAATCCTTCAGCGCCACTTTCGCCAAGATCAAGTTCGATATATTTTCCGACCAGACAGCTTTGTACTGTTAGATTTTGCAGTTTTAAGGTCTGCTCAACAGCGCGTCCTTGAGTATCCAAAATCACTTCTCGAGGTAAAATTTGAATCGCGTACCTAGCCATGCAAAACCTCCTTCAAACGTAAATAAACAGTTTGATAACTTTCATCAATTTTTCCTAAATCTCTGCGAAAACGATCTTTGTCCATTTTTTCCTGAGTTTTTAAATCCCAAAGTCTGGCGCAATCAGGACTGATCTCATCCGCGAGAATAATTTCGCCGTTCGACCTTCGACCAAATTCAATTTTAAAATCTACCAACAAAATTCCGGCCTCAAAAAATATTTTTTGCAGGATCTGATTGATTTTCAGAGCTTGCGCTTTCAAATTTTCAATTTCTTGTAAAGTCGCCCACTCAAAAGCTAAAATCTGGTCATCACTAACAAAAGGATCACCAAGAGCATCATCCTTAAAATAAAATTCTACCAATGGAGCTTTCAGCCTCTCGCCCTCAGAACGACCTAATTTCTTGGCGAGTGATCCAGCAATAACATTTCTGACTACCACTTCCAGCGGAATAATTTCCACCCGATCGACGATCATTTCATGATCAGAAATTGTTTTTTGATAATGACTCGAAATTTGATTTTTTGCGAGAGTTTGAAAAAGAAGAGTACTAATCTGGCAGTTCAGACGGCCCTTGCCTTCAAACTCCCCTTTTTTTTGGGCGTTAAAAGCGGTGAGACTATTTTTAAATTCAACCAGGACTTGATGCGAATTTTCTAGGATTTCGAAAATTTTCTTTGCTTTGCCTTCATAGAGCAAGCGTCCTTTGGTCATAAAACTCTCTTGATAATTTGTTGAATCGATTTTTTGTTTTTCGTGCCCTTAAAAATTTCACTGACTTCTTTGGCTTTGAATAATCTTTTTAGCTCCGGGTCCTGCATCACCTTGTCTTTCAAGTGATCACCTTTTCCCATGGCATGACAAAGTCTTTGCACGTGATAATAAGCAAGCTCACGGTCCAGGCCTTTTTCAACCAAGGCCAATAAGACTTGCGAGCTAAAAAGTTGTCCTTGCGAGAGATCGATATTTTCTTGCATGCGTTTTTTATCCACATCCAAGCCTTCAATCAGAACAGCCATACGATGAACGGCATAGTCAGCGACGATAAACGCATCCGGAAAAATCACGCGCTCCACGGAAGAGTGACTGATATCACGCTCGTGCCACAAAGCCACATTCTCAAGTCCCGCCATCCCGTAACTGCGAAGCAGTCTTGCACATCCCGTGATATTTTCAGCCGAGATCGGATTTTTTTTATGCGGCATTGCCGAAGATCCTTTTTGACCTTTGGTAAAACCCTCTGTCACTTCTGAAACTTCACTGCGTTGCAAGTGCCGAAGTTCAATCGCCAATCTTTCAAGCCCTGCTCCAAGCATCGACAGCGACAAAAGAACTTCTGCATGTCGATCCCTGGGCACCACTTGAGTCGCTACCGTTTCAGGCGTGAGCTTTAAAAGTTTTGCGACTTTCGCTTCCACGATCGGGCTTTGACTGGAATAAGTTCCAACCGCACCACTGAGCTTTGCAATCGCAATTTGTTTTAATGCCGTATCGATGCGCGTGCGATTTCGCACGAGCTCTGCCAAAAATCCAGACATCTTTAAACCAAAAGTTGTGGGCTCGGCAAACATGCCATGCGTTCGTCCGGCACAAAGAGTATCAGCATGTTTCCGAATTAAATTTTTCAAAGCTTTCTCTAAAAAATCCAAACTTTTCGAAAGAACTTCGCCCGCATCACGAATTTGCAAACTAAAGGCTGTATCTAAAACGTCAGAACTAGTGAGACCAAAATGCACGAATCTTCCTTGTTCACCAACGCTCTCGGCGACGTTGGAGACAAAAGCGATCACATCGTGCTTGGTTTGTTTTTCGATTTCTAAAATCCGTTTGATCGAAAATTTACCTTTGCTTGCGATCTGTGCCGCTGCTGACCTTGGGATAATTTTAAGGCTCGCTTGAACCTTTGCCACGGCGACTTCAACTTCCAACATTTTAGAAAATTTATTTTCTTGATCCCAAACAACACCCATTTCAGGCCGTGTGTAGCGCTCGATCACAACTGATTCCTTTGCTCTCTCAATTTTTGTTTCTCTTCGCGTTTTTTACGAAGCTCTTCTTTTTTCGTCCACCATGCTGAAATTTCTTTCACGATCTTGCCTTGGCTTTCAAAAATACTTTGCACATGATAGCTGGGCCAAATTTCAGGCCCATCCCAGTGCACATTGCTCAATGATTTACGACTGACTTTATGAGCCACATTGCGAGCAAAAATCGGAAACCTTGTCGGTCCAATTTCAGCAAAGGTCGCATTTGTTTCAATGGGAGATTCAGAGATAATCACTTCATTGTCATGAATACGACCATTCAAAACTCGCAAAACTCCTTGCCCATGCTTTTCAATGTATTGCTTTTGAAAACGTTGCTGGGTTGGAATTCGAATCCATGCATTAAAAACATCTGCCGCCGACAGTTTTTGAAGGATAATAAAATTCTCATGTGTCCAAGGCAGCATCAAATCCTCGATCACCAAGCTATCCAAAGGAATTTGCTCTTTCGTCAGCGCCGACTGAGAGCTTAATTCTTTCACTTTCACTTGATAGCGAACCCATGACCACTCGGAGCTTTCCACACCATGAGGAAAAAGTGTGGCCTGGATTTTTTTTCCCAGCATCGAAGTCTCTTCACCCGAAAGAGACCAAATGACTTCTTCGGTTTTTAAAATTTGAATTTGGCCTGATTGATCTGTTTTAATTTCAAAACCACTCAAAGTTTTGCGGTCCGCAAAAGCCAAGTCTCGAAGCTCAGCCCGCACCACTTTCACACCATGGCTTTCACACCACTTCAAATTTTGCAGCATCGCTTTCGTGGCTGATTTTTCAGTGGGTGAATTCACATAATAGCTTGCAAACAGCGGCGCTCGCACTGAAGATCCGACCGCTTCAGCCGCCAACGAATAAGTGGTGCTTAAAAATTGATGGCTGAGATGAGCCAACCAGCTTTGCTCAAAAGACAGTTTGCGAAGTCCGCCACCGAGAGTTTTTCCGGAAACATAATTGATCACTGACTCTGGAATTTGCAAAGCTTTCGCCCGATGCTCTGTCACGGGACCCTTGAGTTCAAAAGGTCCTGATTTCAACCAAACCGTCAAGCCTTGAGGAACCAATTGCGGTTTTCCATCTTCAAAAAGTCTTTCATTTTGAATTTCAGAAAGTTCTTCAGTTTTAAAAAAACCAAACGGTCCGATGGCGTCTTCGGCTTTCCACGCCCCCATTTGATCTGTCACATCCAGAAGTAAGGTTGGAATTCCTTTTCTTGCAAGTTCCACCGCCATCCAATGACCGCGGCCAAAAATACTCACCACAACCACTTGAGATTCTAAGTCCATGACATCTCCTTCAGAGGTCGCAAACACAAGAGTCTGACCAGTCGTTGTTCAGCTCTGGAAATTTCAAAACAGGCCTCAGCAAAATCCATTTTTTGAAAAGAGGTCTGCAAAACTTCGCTTGCGATCACTTTATTCTGCCAAAGCAAAGGTCCCGCATCAAGTTCTGCCGTCACTTCATGAATAGAAATCCCCATGTCGGCCTGCGCCTTATAACTGTCCTCAATCGAATTTTTTCCAGGAAATGCCGGCAGAAGACTGGGATGCAAATTCCAAATGCAACCAGCCCACTTTTCGCAAAAAGAAGCCTCAATCAATCGCATAAAGCCCAAAAGATAAATTCGCCGAATCCCGCGCTCATTCAAAGCCAAATCCAAGGCTTGCCAATCAATTTTTTTCGGCAAAATCAGGACTGGAATCCCTTGTCTGCGAGCCCGCACAACTCCCCAGCAATCAGATCTCGAACTGACAACCAGAGTCACATTGACGTCAGCCATCATATCCATCACCGCTTGAGCATTTGACCCGCGCCCGGAGATAAAAAGCGCTGTCCGCCCTTCACGCATGCAAAGACCCCAGATCATAAACTTGATAACCGTGCTTTCGAATCAAATCTTGCGCCACAGCCACTTGAGAAGCTGGCAAAATAAGCACGAAGCCCACGCCGCAGTTCAAAGTTTTTTGCATTTCTTCGTTCGATAGACCCGTTCGTTTTTGCACTTCTTGAAAAGCGGATGGCCAAATCCAAGTTTTCTTTTTCCATGTCACCGTTGGTGGTAAAACGCGATTCACATTTTCAATTCCACCGCCAGTGATATGAGCTGCTGCATGAATCTCAATTTGAACTTTAAGTTCTTGCACCAACTTCACATACAAAGCCGTGGGCTTTAGCAACACCTCGACCCAGTCGGAAAGATCTTTCGCAAAAACCTTGCGAAGCAAACTGTAACCATTGGAGTGAAAACCAGAACTGGAAATCCCTAAAACCTGATCACCATTTTGCACCAGACGAGGACCCCATGCTTGATCTTCATCCACCACGCCGACCGCAAAACCTGCACAATCAAAATCATTTTGTGCATAAACTCCAGGCATCTCAGCAGTCTCACCACCGACCAAGGCACAATCTGATTGCGAGCATGCCTCGCGCACACTTTTTAAAAAAGATTTTGCATCAGCAAGATCTAATTTCCCCGTTGCATAATAATCTAGAAACAATAAAGGATCACCACCCGTGCAAATCAGATCATTCACACACATGGCCACCAGGTCCTGACCGATGCCCTCATAGCGACGAAATTGCGCCGCCAATTTTACTTTGGTTCCAACACCATCGGTGCAAGTCACCAGACAAGGTTTTTTATACTTCGAAAATGAGGCGCGAAAGAGCGAAGCAAAACCACCAATACCAGAAACAATTTGATCCGCATGAGGCAATGGTTTTCGATTTTCCTCTTCAGTGAGCCAGTCCACCAAGGCATCGCCTGCATCAACATCGACTCCTGATTTTTTATAACTGAGTGTGGAAGAAGAAGTATCTTCAGACATGCCCCAACGCTAGCCCGGTTTCAAAGTCCAGTCCACACAACTTCTGTCAGGAATCGGTTCAGAAACTTCGATGACGCGCCTCGCGTCTCAAAATGAGACAAGCTCACAAATCTCCTCTGAAAACTCCATTTCTGACTTTAGTTTTAGAATGAAACGTTCGATAAATATTTGAGGAAATATCAATGAAATCACTGCTGTTTTTGGCTCAACCATTTTTTCTCGCCCTCCTTGTGCTTGCCCTCATGCCGATGAAGACTTATGCCCAAGCAGCACCTTCTTTTGAATTCCAAACACTAAAGCCGCGACCTGCGCCTTCTTATCTCCTCGCGCAAGCCGACACTTCCGACGATTCTTATGATCCTTTTGCTGACTACTCCGAGTTTGATGAAAATTCAGACGAAGAAGCTGATATCAATTTTTTCAGAAACGGCCGCTTCTTCACCATCGGTTTTCAATTGGGAATGCGCGGTTTCACGGATCAGCTTGGCAAACTGTATTCCAGCGCTCCAACCTACGGCCTTTTCCTCTCATACTTTTTTGATTTGCGATTAGCGATGGAGCTTGGCTTTAATACCGGCGATCACGACTTTAAATTACAAACTCCGTCGGACAATATCTCTGGCAGCGTTTCAATGACGTTTATTAACTTAAACCTCAAGTATTACATGAACACTCAAAACGTCACCCGAGGTCTTGCCGATTTAAATCCCTACGTCTTTGGTGGATTCTCACAAATTTATCGAACTTACACTTTGGACGGAGTGAATGGTTTTGGTCGTGATAGCACCATGGGCCTCAATGGCGGCGTCGGTATCGAAATTCCGATCATGCGCAGATCCGCCTTTTTTGGAGTGCAAGCCCAGTACCGCTACTTCCGCTTCAAAGACGCGGACTCACAAATCATTTCCCCAGCCACCGGAAACCCCACCGGTATTTATCCTAAGGGAAACAGCTTCGACTTTACTGGAATTTTGGGGTTGAGTTTTTGATCCATCTTCAATCAATAAGCCCAGTGCAACCAAGCAAGAATTTGCAAAAGAAATGCAATGCCAATCACTGTTGGTACAACCCAACTCATCACTGCGAGCCAGTGCGGGAATAAGGCCACACTTTCGATTTTAGTTTGATCGACGAACATTTTTTCTTTTTCGGATTTGCGAAGGCCACGACTGATTGAAAATGCCATGCCCATGGCGATCAGTGGTAAACAGAGATTGATCAATAAAAAATCAAGAATTTCTAAAAGTGATTTCCCGCCGAGATGAAAGCGACTGAATGTTGAAGAGCTTAAGGCTGGGAAAATGGCTAAGACTAAGGCGGCTCCACCACTGAGCCATGTGGCCGTTGAGCGTTTGATTTTTAATTGATCCACTAGATTTGAAACAATCACTTCGAGGAGACCAATGCTGGCTCCCAAAGCTGCCAGATACAAACACACAAAAAAAGCTAAGCCAAAAAGAGGGCCGCCGGACATGGAAATTAAAAATTTAGGCAAAGCTTGAAATAACAATCCCGGATCAGTCAGTGGAATATCATTGGAGCCTTGAAGCACAATCGGAAATACCAAAAGGCCTGCAAATAACGACAGAATGGTATCGACAATCGTGACTCGAAAACCTGCCGTCGGAACATGTTCATTTTCCCGGAGGTAACTTCCGAAGGTCACCATGGTTCCAAAACCCACACTCAAGGTAAAGCACACATGCCCGATGGCTTGCAGTGGTGATGACAATTGCAGCTTGGAAAAATCGGGATAAAATAAAAATCGAATCGCATCGACTGACGTCGGCAGTGATAAAGATTTAATAGCAAGCAAAACCAAGAGCACTGAAAAAACTGGCATCATGGCGCCGATCCATTTCTCAAGACCTTCCTGGACTCCTTTTAAAACAACCACACACGCAAGCAGTAAATGCACCGAGGCAAGCCCCATTTGCAGCCAACCGTTGGACAGCAAAAGTTCCAAGCGTCCTTTTTCAATCAACTGATCGGGTGAAAGAAAGCTCACTAAAAATTGAGTGGAGTAATGCAGCACCCAACCGCTGATCACCGCATAATAAGAAAGCACCACAAGACTTAAAAGAACGGAGCATCTGGCGATCCAAACATAGGGACGCCACTTGGGCTGATCAAGAGCACCACTTGCGCCAAGCACACTTCGATGCGACCACTTGCCAAGCATTAGCTCGCCAATCAAAAGGGGCAACCCAATGAGGAGCGCAAAAAGCACATACAATAAAACAAAAGCGCCGCCGCCATTATTGCCGACGACATAAGGAAAACGCCAAAGATTCCCAAGTCCACACGCTGACCCGATGGCCGCCAAATAAAAACCAAATCGTGTGGTCCAGGAACCGCGCTTTGGCATTATTCGTTTCCGCCACTTTTCATTACAAAAATACGAATCGGAATTCCCTGCAGATCAAAACGCTCTTTCATATTCTTGATCAAGAATCGTCGATAAGAATTCGTTACACCGTCAGGATGATTGGCAAAAGCAATAAACGCCGGCGGTTGTTGAAATGTCTGAGTGAGATAATAAAATTTCACATTGGTAAATCCCCACACCGGAGCTGGGGCCTTACGAATGGTTTCAAAGAAAAAATCATTGAGATCTGAAGTTGTAATTCGAGTGGTTAATTTCTCACTCACCCATTCAATTTTTTCTAAAAGATCTTCAAAGCCATGTCCGGTTTTTGCTGATGTAAAAACCACCGGCACATCCACGAAAAAGTGAAATACTTTTTCAATCTGCTCTTTAAATCGTTTGCGAAATTCTGGAATTTCTTTTGCCAAATCCGTCTTGTTCGCGACAATGATGACACCTTTATGATCTTCCAAAATCGTCTGCATGATTTTCGCATCTTGCTCTGTCGGTCCGGTGGTTGAATCCACCATCAGTAAAACAATGTTTGCCCTGCGAATCGATTCCGCCGATTTATAGGCCGCGATAATTTCGATATCATCTTCGCGTTTTGAATTTTTACGAAGACCAGCGGTGTCGACCAAAATATATTTTTTGTCGTTATAAACAAACGGCGTATGCACTGAATCTACCGTGGTGCCAGCGATCTCACTGACCAGCATTCGCTTTTGCCCCAAGAGTTCATTCACGGTTGAGCTTTTGCCGACATTGGGTTTACCAACAATGGCAATCGTGATTCCTTCTTTGAGTTGCGCTTGCTCTTCAGGAATTCGGGCATGAATCCATTCCAGCAAATCAGCAATCCCTCGACGTTGTTCAAAACTGGCACCGATCACATCAACGCCAAATTCATAGAACTCAGCCTTGAGCATTTCATCTTCGTGTTGCTTATCGATTTTATTCACCACTAACACAAATGGCTTGCCGGTGCTTTTCGCAATTCGAATCATCTCCCGATCTTCAGGAATCATTCCAGCCCGACCGTCAGCCACCACGATCAGATAATCAACGGCCTTTAAAAATTCAATCACCTGCTCGCGAATCATTTGCGAAAAAGTATCATGAGCTTCGGTGATTCCACCGGTGTCGATCAAATCAAAGTGACGACCCCAGATTTCACAAGGCTCGACAATAATATCACGAGTCACACCCGCGCGGTCTTTGACCACGGATTTTCTGGAGTCAGTCAAAATGTTAAACAATGTCGATTTCCCGACATTGGGACGTCCTACAACAGCAACCTTAGGAGCGGTGCTGAGAAGACTCTTTTCGTTCCATGACATAGCCCAACTCCTTCATAATATTTTTATTTTCAAACCAGTTTTCACGAACCGAAACATCTAGCTGCAAAAAAACTTTTTTATCGATGAATTTCTCAATTTGCTTTCTGGCCAATGTGCCAATCTCTTTAATCACCGAAGCGCCCTTGCCGATCACCATGGGCTTGTGATTTTCTTTCGCCAGTACGATCTCAGCGTAAATCTTCACCATGTCTTTGCGAGTTTCTTCGTCATATTTAGCAATCCGAATCGCCAAGTTATAAGGAAGCTCCTGGTGTAGCACTTCAAAACACTGCTCACGAATAATCTCAGCAACCAATTCTCTCGTTGTATGAGGAGTAAAAAGATTGATGTCATAAAGCGGAGCTGGACTCTGCGGCAGATTATGATCACAAAATTGATAAATCTCTTCGAGAGCATCTTTGGCGTCTTTTTTCCACGTCGTTGAAAGTTCGATGATTTTTGCACAAGTCTTATGTTTCACACAGACTTCTTTGATCATTTCCACACGCCTGCTGTAATCGGTGAGATCCACTTTGGTGATGACTGCCATCCATTTTTTATTGGACTTCACAATCATCTCAACAATCTGCTCGATCTCTTCTTTGTTTTTTGCATCAATCGAAAGAACTGCGATCAACAGATCACTTTGCGCGATCACGTCTTGTGCTTCCAATGCCAAAAAACCATTAAGCCCCTTGGCGGATTGAATGACTCCTGGAGCATCCACAAAAATCGTCTGACTGTTCGGACGATTGCACATTCCTAAAATCCGTCTGCGAGTGGTCTGCGGTTTTGCTGTAACGATGGAAACCTTCTCTTGCACGAGAAGATTCATCAGTGTCGATTTTCCAGCATTAGGTTGGCCAATGAGACCTACAAATCCTGCTTTAAACATGAGTTCCTCTATTTTTCACCAGCCACTTTTCAATGGCGAGCTTGGCTGCTTCTTGCTCAGCTTGTTTTTTGTTTTTTCCAGTCGCTTTTCCCCAAAGCTCACTTTGCACAAAGACACTCACTTCAAAAGTGGGACTGTGAGAAGGTCCTTCCTCTTTGGTGACCTCATAAAGAGGTGTCGGTTTTTTTTGCGCCTGGACTAATTCTTGAAATCTTGTTTTAAAATCACTGCTAAAATCATGCGCCGGATCCATTCCAGCAATCACCACTGCAAAAAAATCTCTCACCACTGTGCGAGTGGATGCAAAACCAGCATCAAGATAAAGCGCACCCAAGATAGCTTCAAAAGCGGATGCCAAAAGTCTTGGTTTCTCAGGCCCGCCAGAGGAAATTTCGCCTTTCCCGAGCAGAATTTTTTGTGAAAATCCTAAATCCATCGCAATTCTTGAAAGCACGGATTCATTGACAAGGCTGGCTCTTTTTTTCGAAAGGCTTCCTTCATCATCCAGCGGAAAAAGTTCCATCAAATACTCAGACAAAATAAGATCTAAAACCGCATCACCTAAAAATTCGAGCTTCTCATTATCTCCGGGGCCTTTTTTTCCTTGCTCATTAAAATAAGATTTATGAGTCAAAGCTTGAGTCAAAAGCTCTTGGTTTTTAAATTGCAGCTGAATATCTTGAAGACTATTCACGAAAGCACCTCGATCAATTGTCCGGTGAGAATTCCTTCAAGGTGATCTTTCTCTGGAAGTTCAAAGCCAGTGATTTCAAATCTCGCAAGCCTTCCGCCAAGACTTTCTTGTCCAACTTCTCGTCCAAAAGCCAATAAATCAGTCAGGCTTTTTACGGGCCAGTAGTCTTGCGAAACGCCATCAGCGCCTTTGGCTTTTTTCTTTAAAATCAAAACTTCCTTCAAAGTCCCACGCTGTTTGAGAGCTTCGGATTGATAACGATGAAGACTTAATTCTCGCAATCGTTGAGCGCGGTTCAATCTTTCCACCCAAGGTACCGTGATATTTTCTAAGGTCGTCATGGCCGCAGCTTTGGTTCCCGGACGTTCGCTATAGGGAAACACATGAATGCGAGTCCACGGTGTTTCTGAAAGAATTTTGTAGGTGTCTTCAAATTGTTCCAAAGTTTCTGTTGGAAATCCCGTGATCACATCCATACCAACAAAAGCGCCAGGAACTTTCGCCTGAATTTTTTCTAGCGATTCGCGAACTTCTTTTTGACCATATTTGCGTTTCATATGATGAAGTACATTTGTGTTTGCACTTTGAATGCTCATATGAAAATGCGGACACATTCTGGAATCTTGATACAAATCCAGCAATCGATCCGTGACTTCCACAGGCTCTAATGAAGAGAGACGAAAGCGTGGCATTTTTGTGCGTGAAAGTAAGGCTTCAATGAGATCTTCCAAAGATTTCTTTTGACCTGAAACTTCATCTTCGTAATCACCAATATGAACACCGGTTAAAACCACTTCGCGAATACCTTGAGTCCAAAGATCATTCACTCGGGTTACGAGATCAAAAATCGGAATGCTGCGGCTTTTTCCGCGAGCATAAGGAATAATGCAGTAAGTGCAAAATGAATTACAGCCATCTTGAATTTTTAAAAAACTGCGAGTGTGAGATTTTTCTTCCCCACCGCCCATTTCCAAATCTTCTTTGCGAAAGATATTGGACTTAAAAACTTTTTGTTTCAGTTCACCTTTGAAATACTGATTGAGCAGCTCTGGCAGCAAACCTTTGTGCGAGTTTGCAACAACCAGGTCTGCTCCGGGAAGATTCTCAAAAGATCCCGTATCGACTTGTGCCGCACATCCCGTGACGACAACTGTGGCCAGTGGATCTTTGGCTTTAATTCGACGAATGACTTTCACAGCTTCTTTGGTTGCTTCAGCGGTGACAGCGCAGGTATTCAGCACATGAATCTGCGGACCTGCTCCATCAATGGCCTTTGGTTCATACTTTTGAATTTGAAATCCAGATCCTGTCATATTTTTTTGGATAAGACCTGAATCGTAAGTATTTACTTTGCAACCAAAGGTGTGGACATGGAATTTCATAACGTGATCCATCCCCCGCCTAAAAGTTGCTTCTCACGATACATCACCGCCGCTTGCCCAGGAGTGATGGCTCGCTGAGGTTCTGCAAATTCAAAGCGAAGTCCTTTTTCAGTCTTAAAGACTTTGGCGAGAGATCCTTTGTGCGCGTATCTAATTTTCACATTCAGAGTTTCACCGTCATTAATTTGCGAGAGCAAATGAGTGTCAACGACTTCGACTTCATTTTTAAACAGATCTTTTTCATCGCCCACCCAGACCGTGTTGGTGTCAGCATCAATTTTAATCACGAATAATTTTTCGTGATGATCCATGCCGAGGCCTTTACTTTGACCGTAAGTAAAAAGATGAATGCCTGGATGTTTTGCCATGACTCGGCCTTCCGGATAACGACGAATGAGTCCTGCTCTTAAATCCAAGGTTTTGCGATCCACATGTTCTTCAATAAATTGGCCGTAGCCTTTATTGCCGACAAAGCAAATGCCTTGTGAATCTTTTTTCTTGGCGTTTGTTAATTTAAATTTCTCAGCAAGCTCTCTGACTTGTGGTTTATTGAGATGCCCGATGGGAAATAAAAGCTGTGGAATAATTTCTGGCTCGATGGTAAACAGAAAATAAGTTTGATCTTTCCAGCTATCTTCGCTGGTGAAAATATGCGGGCGACCTTCATCGTCATTTAAGATTTGTGCATAATGACCGGTGGCCAAAAAATCGCACTCAAGCTCTTTCATTTTTCGCACCAAGTGATCAAACTTCAAATACGTGTTGCAATTCACACAAGGCAGCGGCGTCTTGCCCTCAAGATACGCTTTCAAAAAAGGATCGATCACGGCTGCTTTAAACTTGGCTTCACAGTTGAGAACATAAAATGGAATTTGCAAACGATCGGCCACACTTCTGGCATCATCCACGTCAATGGATGAGCAACAAGTCCCATTGCCTTCTTCGATATCACAGCTGGAGTAATCCCAAACCTGCATCGTTGCACCAATGACTTCGTAGCCTTGCTCTTTCAGCAAGGCTGCCGCGACAGAGCTATCCACGCCACCACTCATGGCAACGAGGACTCGGCCTTTCGATTTTATGTTGTTATTCACATCACTCATCGCTTTTCCTTAAGTTGAGAAGCCAGAACTTGTTTCATCTTTGATTTTTTGTAATTGGGATTTAAATCTCGAAGGTGTTCGACCACAGAATTTAAAGTATCAACAAATTCATCGACCTGCTCAAGAGTGCTTTCCCAGCCCAAAGAAACTCGCATGGAGCTTTGTGCCTGCTCACGAGTCAGACCCACAGCCAATAATCCAGGGCTTGGCTCGGGACTGCCGCTGCTGCAAGCAGCTCCCGTGCTGACAGCGAAACCTTTGACATCAAGACTCATGAGCAATGTTTCACCATCGACGTCACTTAAAACCAAAGAGGATGTGTTCGGAAGTCTCTTTGCCCCAGAGTGCGTGACCGTCACTTCAGAAATTTCTGCCAAAATTCTTTTTTCTAAATGATTGCGAAGTGCCTCAACAGCTAAAGCTTTTTTTGAAACTTCAGAAATTTCTTCAGCCATCAAGCCTAAAGAAAAAATTCCTAGAGTATTTTCAGTTCCACCACGACGATGACGTTCTTGCCCGCCTCCATGAATCAGCGGCAAAATCTCGCTGCCTTTTTTGGAATACAAAACTCCAGCACCTTTGAGAGAATAAAATTTATGCGCGGAGAAAGAGGCAAAATCGACTCCCATTTTTTTAAGGTCCAGCGGCAGCTTGCCAAAAATCTGCACACAGTCGGAGTGAAATTTTGCACCGACATCGTGAGCAAGCTTCACCATTTCTTCAATGGGAAATAAAACTCCGGTTTCATTGTTCGCCGCCATCACGCAGACCAAAACAGTTTTCTCGCTTAAAACTTTTTTGTAATGAGCAAGATCAATGTTCCCTTGCAAATCAACATTTAAGAAATGCACCACCGCACCTTGAGTCTCAAGATAGCGAAAAGCACCCAGCACACTGGGATGTTCGACGGTGGATGTGATGTACTCATTGCGAGTCTCTGAATTTTTAAATTGCTGAAAGAGACTTTTGATCACCGTGTTGTTGGATTCACTGCCACCGTTGGTAAAAATAATTTCAAGGGGGCTCACGCCAAGAGCAGTTGCTACATTTTGTCGAGCCACACGGAGCAAAGTCTTGGTCTGCTGACCCGCCCAGTGGATCGAACTGGGATTTCCCCACAAAGCCACGCCCTCGTGCAAACGAGAAAGAACTTTGGTGGACACTGGAGTTGTCGCATTATGATCAAAATAGATGTGCTTTTTCACGCTTGGCTCATAGCATAGCCAGCAAGGGCTCACAAGGAACTGGACCCTTCAAGCCCTCTTGCCTGTCGGAATTCATAAAAAGCGTGTAAGGCTTACTCATTATTTTTATTCTCAAAGTGAGAATTCCTTAGGTTTTTCAACAATTTCGCCGATTTTAACTGTGATGAGTACACCGATCCTTTCTTCGCGCTTTTTCAAAGACAACAAGCCGACATCGGCTTTGTACCAAAAATGGCGCGGAACCTACCCTTGGTCTCACCAATGCCTTCCTGTTTACGAATGGGATGGCGTGCTTTTCATTGGTTGTTTGCAAATTCCCACCGACTTTCCTGAATCAATTCCTGAAACAAAAGTGGTCTTCGTTCTTTGCGAACCAGAAGCTTTGAAAAGTTGCTGGCATGAATTCGAAGGCACCGTCGCATCGACTGTGCCGTTTTCTACAACGTTTGAGGGAACCCGCATTCCGGCTCAACTAGAAACGGAACCCACACCTATTGAACAATCCGCTGAACAATTTTCGATCGATGCTGTCGATCACTCATTGCCATCGTTCGATGTTGATTTGGCTCATGAGAAGTTGACCTCACCACAAATTCAATCAGAAAACGATGATCCTTCGAGCATTTTGATTGCAGACGTCGCTGAAAACGCTGAAGAGCCTGCTGCCGAATTACCAGAAGAACTTGTTGCTGCTGAAGAAGCGGCTCCTGTTGAAGCTATTGCCGAAGAGCCTCAAGTTCCTACTGAACTGGCTCCGGAAGGTTTGATTTTTGATGCAAAGATCGAAGCTCCGAAGTTTGATGCTGACGTGATTAAGACAATGACTTCGATCAAAATTGATCGCTCAGAATCTAAAGCAAAAGTCAGTGAAGAGCCTGCGGCTGAGGCAAAGCTCAAAAAAGCGGTTCCAGCTAAAACTGAAATCATTTATACAAAACCCGGCGCACTTTCTTCCAATCGCGAGTTGGCAGAAAAGCATGAAATCACTCGCACGGGAGCTTCGGTTTCAGGCATTCACCGCACCGCTAATAAATTAGCGGAAGTTGTCGCCAATGTTTTCACCGAAATGGCTTATCACTATCAAAAATCTATGATTTTGCTCACTGAGAAAGAAGAAGCTCGCCCTTGGAAATGGAGTGAGACCTTCACTGCTGCGACCTCCATCAATAGTATTTCATTTACGACTCCAAATCCTTTTCGAATTGTGTCTCGTACGCAAAAATCTTATCACGGTTATGTTGTTCCGAATGAATCCAACGACAAATTTTTTGAAGAGTGGAACGAAGCAAAAACTCCGGATCATCTCACGGTGTCTCCGATTTTGATCGAAGAAGATTTGGTTGGTTTCCTTATTGGCTTCGGTGATAAATCCGCCGACAACAAAAACAGTTTGATGTTGTGTGAAAAACTTGCCAGCGATCTCAGCGTTCAAATCAAACGCGATCCACTGCTGCTGAAAGCCGCCTAGCCCAAAGGGCTATCAACAAACCAGCCTAGCTATTCCGCTCGACTTGTCTTTGAAAAATTTTGATCATTCGCTCTGAACTTTCATCGGCTTCGTTTTCTTTTTCAGATAAGAAACGAATTTCAACCATCAAAAGCCGCCATGAAAATGGCAAGTGATCGAGATTCATTTTTTCTGGCCACTCGATAAAAATCAAGCCTTCCGAGGCCGATAAAAAATCCCAAAAACCTGTCGTCTCAAGCTCATCTTCATTTTCAAGACGGTAAAGATCCAAATGATCAATCGCCCCTCGCATTGAAGAATAGCGATGATGAATGGCAAAGGTCGGAGACGCCACCGTGCTTGAACGAAATTTGCCGCAAAGATGTTTGACGAATTCTGTTTTCCCAACCGCCATCGGACCTTGCAAAGCCACGATGGTTTTTTTATCCAGCAGTTCAGAAAAACGATCCACCACACGATCGAGATCGTTCAGTGATGAGGTCTTTTCAGAAAAAAGCTCCTGCCAAATAATCAGATTTTTTGTCCTTGAAGAATCTTCTTCATCATTGAAACTGTTTTCTCAATCCCATACTCGATGGAATAACAAATGATCGAATGGCCGATATTGACTTCTTCAAGATGCGGAAGCTCAGTGATCAGCATGCTCGTTTCAAAATCAAGACCATGTCCTGCGTGCACATTCATTCCTAGCGAGTGCGCCATTTCAGCCGCTTCACAAAGGCGCAGCCATTCTTTTTGACGTTTCTCACCTTTCAGATGAACCCATTTCCCGGTGTGGAATTCGACAGCATCAGCACCGACGGCGAAGGAGGCTTTCACTTGCTCTGGGCTTGGTTCAATAAACATGGAGATTTCAATCCCCAGAGTTTGAAGTTTCTCAGCGATCGCACCGATATTTTTTTGTCCTTTTTTAACATTAAGACCACCTTCAGTGGTCAGCTCCTCACGACTTTCAGGAACAAAACACGCCCAAGCTGGTTTGTATTTCTTAGCTAATTTTAACATCTGAGGATTTGCCGCCATTTCCAGATTGAGTGGCACCGGGCACTGCCTTGAGAGCAAAGACAAATCACTTTCTTGAATGTGTCTGCGATCTTCTCGGAGGTGAATGGTGATTTGCTCAGCTCCACCTCGGACGGCAAGTGCTGCAATATTCAGAAGATCTGGATAAGACGTCGTGTTGCCGCGAACCTGCCTTAAGGTGGCCGCATGATCAATATTAACACCGAGTCGAATGCTCATGACTTTCTCGCTACTCTGCTTTGGATTCCGTGGAGAGATGGTTTTCTAAAAATTCTGCGATCTCAGCCGCGTATTGATTGATCAATACTTTGTCTGGACCTTCTACTAAAATACGTAAGACCGGTTCGGTTCCACTGAACCTGACAAACACACGGCCTTTGCCACTGAGCTGAGTCGTAATTTTTTTAACTAGCTCAGGATATCCCGGGATCAGGTCGAGTTCGCGACGTTTTTTCACTCGGCAATTGATCAACACCTGAGGGACATCTTCGATAATTTTATTCAGCTCACTCATCTTCACACCGGTTTGCTTCATCACCGCCAGCACATTCAAAGCCGCCACACAGCCATCACCCGTCGTCGTATGATCAATAAAAATAATGTGACCTGATTGTTCGCCGCCAAGGCTGTAACCATTTTTTCGCAGCTCATCGACGACATATTTGTCGCCGACGTCGGTTTTAACAATTTTAATTCCAGCTTCAGTCATTTTTTTCTCAAGACCAAAATTGCTCATCTGAGTCACAACCAAAGTGTTCTGTTTCAAAAAGCCATTTTTTTTCATCTGCAAAGCGCAGATTCCCAAAATGTGATCGCCGTTCATGATCTGGCCTTTTTCATCAACCATAATCACACGATCGGCGTCGCCATCAAGACTGATTCCAACATCAGCGCGGTACTCGATCACTGTTTCGGCAAGCTTCGCCGGATAAAGAGCTCCGACCTTGTCGTTGATGTTAATACCATTGGGCTCGTTGCCAAGCTCAATCACTTCAGCACCCAGTTCAGTAAAAATTGCCGGAGCCACTTTGTAAGCAGCGCCATTGGCGGTATCAAGCACAATGCGCAAACCATCGAGAGTGAACTCGTAAGGAAAAGTATTTTTCACAAATAAAATATAGCGACCTTGCGAGTCTTCAATTCGACGAGTCCTGCCCACTTGATTGGACGGCGGCAAATGACGAGTCAGATCTTCTTCTAAAACCAGATGTTCAATTTCTCGCTCCATAGCTTCATTGATTTTAAAACCATCATGACCAAAGACTTTAATACCGTTGTCGTGAAAAGCATTGTGACTGGCTGAAATCACAATCCCGGCAGCGGCCCGCATATTGCGAGTGAGAAATCCGATGCCAGGAGTCGGCAGCGGACCCACCAACTGCACATGCACGCCCATGGAATTAAGTCCTGAAGCTAAAGCTTGCTCGATCATATATCCAGAAAGCCGAGTGTCTTTTCCGATCACTACTTTTCTGGTTGGCGAGGCCCAAGGAAGTTTTTGTTTTTGCAAAATAAGTCCGATGGCTTGTCCCACTTTGACCACCATATCTGGAGTCATCGGATAAACATTGGCAGTTCCACGAATTCCATCCGTGCCGAACAATCTTGCTTTATGTGCTTGGTTGCTGCTCATGTGAATTTTTACTCTTTCTTTTCAACCACGCGAACGCGAATGACCGGAGGCTTCACAGAAATAATTTTAACTCCAAATGGAACATCGATCTGACGAATCGGCACTTGCACATCAAGATCGCCATCACCCAATTTTGAAATATCAACACTCATCAACTGACCAATGCCACTGTCCATGAATTTCTTCAGAGCCGTTCTTGGACCCGACACTTTCACCTTGATGGTATCCACACTTTGACTGATGACGGCCTGACTATTGCCAGGAATCATTTCGACTTCAATACTTTTGGTCAGAGTAAAATCTCGGCGGCCTAAAATTGTCAGCCACAAAATCAAAGCGATAAAAAGCGAAACCATCTTGTAAGAAAAATTCTCGAACAGCAAATCCTTCATGCGAATCTTCATGGAAAGGCCTCCATGGCTTTCGCGCGAAGCCCGTAAATATCATACAAAGCCTGTCGCAAGTCGCCCATATCTTGCATCGGAGTCAGATGCCCCGCTTGCACAATGCCCACGGTTTTATGCTCTTCGCTGACGATAATGACAATCGCGTCCGTCTCCTCAGTAAGTCCAATGGCGGCTCGATGCCTGGTTCCTAAATTTTTATCCAGCACCGGATTTTTACTGAGAGGCAGAAAATTTCCAGCCGAGTGAATTTTCCCGCCACGAATAAGCACAGCTCCATCATGAATCGGAGAGGTCGGATGAAAAATTGATTCTAAAAGTTCAGATGAAACTTTTGAATCCATCTCTGTGCCAAATTCAATGTGATAATCAATCAAGATATCTCGCTCGACCACAAACAAAGCTCCAAAGCCCTGGCCTGCAATCGAAAAGGCAGCTTTCGCAATTTCTTCGATGATGTAAGTTTCTTGCACCGCTGAAACGTCAGAGAAAAAGGGATTTGAACCAATCTGTGCCAAAGCTCTACGAATCTCACCCTGGAACAGGATCACGATGATCACAAAAAGATTTGAGAAAAATTTTTCCAAGATCCAATTAAAAGTAAAAAGTTCAAGCCAAATACTTAAAATGTAAGCAATCGCTAACACTCCAAGGCCCGAGAGCATTTGAATCGTTCCCGTTTTTTTAATGAGAACAAGAATACGATAAACGACAAGCCAAACCAAAAGCATGTCGACAACATCCTGAAGTCTCAGGTGACTGACAATAAACCAGATGTTGTCGATCATTTGTTGATAATCCAAGCAGCAAAAACTTTCTGTTTAAATCGTCATTTTAAATTGTGACTGGCCCCGGATTTCCCATCGGATCTTTTCCGCCCACGGGATCTTTGACTTTCCCATCAGCAGGTTTGGCATTACCACCATATCCTCCGCCCCCTTTATTCGAGCGAAGCTTACGGATCTCAGAGATCGCAGCCCCATTGCACAACATTTCAACTTCACTACCATCAATCGTTTCATACTCCAAAAGGGCTTGTGCCAAACGTTCCAGAGCATCGCGATTGTCATTTAAAATTTTCAAGGCCAAATTATGTCCGGTCGCCACGATATCAAAAACTTCTTTATCGATTTCTTCTGCTTTCGCATCGGAATAATTTTTATTGGTATGACCGTACTGCATGCCTAAAAAGACAGGGTTCTCGCCCTTTTCATAAGCCAGAGGTCCCAATTTTTCACTCATGCCCCACTCGCACACCATGTGACGAGCAATATCTGTGGCTCGTTCAATATCATTTCCAGCGCCGGTGGTGATATCACCAAAGATCACTTCTTCAGCGGCCCTGCCGCCAAACAAAAATGCAATCATGTTTTTGGCTTTTGATTTTGAAAGATTCAAAGAATCTTTTTCCGGCAAAGTTTGCGTCACACCCAAAGCCATGCCACGAGGAATGATGGTCACTTTGTGAATCGGATCCAAGCCTTCTAATTTTTTACCCACCAGAGTGTGTCCCGCTTCATGATAAGCGGTGACTTTTTTATCTTCATCACTGATCACCATGGATTTACGCTCAGATCCCATCAGCACTTTGTCTTTGGCTTTTTCAAAATCTTCCAGCTCAAGATATTTTTTATCCATACGAGCCGCCACCAGGGCCGCTTCATTCACGAGATTTTCTAGATCCGCTCCTGAAAATCCAGGAGTCCCACGCGCAATCCTTTCTAAATCCACATCCGGACCAATCGGCGTTTTACGAGTGTGCACTTCCAAAATTTGTCGGCGACCATTCACATCCGGTTTATTCACCACCACCCGACGATCAAAACGTCCTGGGCGAAGAAGAGCTGGATCTAAAACATCCGGTCGATTAGTTGCTGCAATTAAAATCACGCCTTCATTGGCTTCAAAGCCATCCATTTCAACCAGCAATTGATTCAGTGTTTGCTCGCGCTCATCGTGACCACCACCCATGCCCGCACCACGATGTCTGCCGACCGCATCGATCTCATCAATAAAGATCAAGCAAAGAGCGCTTTTCTTTCCTTGTTCAAATAAATCACGAACTCGGCTGGCGCCAACTCCGACAAACATCTCAACGAAATCCGAACCAGAAATTGTAAAGAACGGCACACCGGCTTCTCCGGCAACTGCACGAGCCAGTAATGTTTTTCCTGTTCCTGGAGAGCCAACCAAAAGCACACCCTTCGGAATTCGCCCCCCCAGCTTCGTGAATTTTTTAGGATCCTTCAAAAATTGAACGATCTCTTGCAGCTCATCCTTGGCCTCATCCACACCGGCCACTTCTTTAAAAGTGATTCTGTTTTTTTGTTCGGTCAAAAGCTTCGCCTTGGATTTTCCAAACGACATGGCTTTGCCACCGCCAGCCTGAATTTGGCGCATGATAAAGAAAATAAAACCGATCATCAGCAAAAATGGCAAATAGCTCACAAAGAGATTTTGGATAAACGAATTGCTGTCGCCTTTTTCATAATTGGGAGTCAACCCATGACTGACAACAAATTTATAGCCCTCATCGCCAGTGTTGCCGACGATTTGAAAATGACGACCATTGTATTTTTTCTCGAACTCGGGCTTGATATCGCCAAGAATCTCCCCAGAGTCAGTGCGAAATGTGACGGCTGAGACCTCATCATTTTTGATGGCTTCAGAAAATTTAGAATAATTAAAGTCTTGGATCACCGTTTGATGACGGTTTTCATAAGCCTGAAAAAGAAAGACAGCGATAATGACCAAAAAAAACCAAAGGGCCACTGTCTTTTGAGCCTGCTTCATAAGATCCTTCTTTCTGATACAAGTCGTCCTTCTTTGAATTGTAACACCAACGGAAGAGCGTCACAACAAAAGGGCGAAAAATGTACATTGGTTTTTAGCCTCTTCGCACAGCGAAAATCATGTCTTTCGTCAGAGTCCAGTTCAACTGTGCCACGGTAAATGTGTGAACGTTTTTTGAATTGTCGAGGTGCTTAAGAATTTCTTTAAGATGATTTTGCGTTAAATTTCGAATTTTAAGACTTAAAATGTAGCGAGCGAGGCAAGTTTTCTTTTGAGACTCAGTCAGGCAAAGAAATTCTGCCTTGAGAATCCCCTTTTTTGACATCATGGCTTGAGTTTTTGCCCCTGAAGAGTGACTTTCTAACAACAATTCAAGAGATCTCGCCAAGGCCTTCGACGCCCCCGCCGATTTTTTCTCAAGCTGAGGAAGCCACTCGTTTCTTAACCAATTCCTTAAATAATTACTTTCTTGATTGCTCGGATCCTCGACCCATACCAGATTTTGCCGACGAGCCTCGGCCTTAAGCTCTTTTTTTGAAGTTTCCAAGAACGGACGAACTCGTTTTTGGAAAACCACTTTCATCGCCCGCAGCCCCTCAGGTCCAGTCCCTCGCAAAAGCCTCAGTAGTCGTGTTTCCAAAAGATCATCTTGGTGATGCCCTAAAAAGAGCCAATCAGCCTTGAAGTTTTTTTGGGCTTTTTGATAGACCTGCAGACGAAATTGGCGAGCTTCATCTTCCGTTTGCAATCGGACATTGGATGTTTCCGAAAAAAAAGGAAGGCCCCGCTTTTGACTCCACTTGGCCACTTGGCTTTGAGCTTTTTTTCGAAAGCTGTCACTGCCGCCATGATGAGCATGAACGATCGCAAGCTCTAATTTCAAAGCCTTGGCAAGCTTCACCAAAATGCTCGCCAAGAGCATCGAGTCCAGGCCTCCCGACACGGCCACCAAAGCTTTCCCAGACTCCACTTTATTTGCCGCCAAAAGGCGATAGATTTTATTTTCCAGCGGCGTCCACCGCGTTGCTTTTGAAGCCATCTTTGGCAAGTCTACTGAAGACAGATCCAAAAGCAACATCAGCTATGAAAAAAACACTGTCTAATTTTCTAACACTGTAAAGCATCAAGTCCGAGGGTTATGATCCCTCCCCATGCTCTCAAAATCATTGTTTTTGACTCTTATTTTGAATCTGATTGCTGTCACGGGCCTGTCGCTTTTGTCGATGTCTTCCTATGGCGCAAACTCTAGCTTTGAGGTTCGTGTCCGTAAAGATATCGTGCTGGGCCAGCTTTCTGATTGGCGCAGTGAAATCACTTTAGATACCTCTTTAGAAGCTCGCGAAAAAGATCTGCGCCTGCAGCTTGCCAGTCGTTTGCTTTTTCAGGTCGAGCGCAAATATGATGAAACGGACTTACGAAAATTCATGCTGTCCGTCGTCACTGATATGAAACAAATCGACGAACTCAGAGCCAATCAATCTTACGGTGGCCTCGCCATTTATCTGGATCATCTGCATGAGGCTCTGGATGAATTGATCGAACCCCGAGAAGATGTGATTGGCTTTATTCGTGAGTTCACTCGTTTTAGCACAATTGCGGCGCCAAAAAATCTCGATGATTTTTCTGAAACCAGAAATTATTCTGATGGCAAAGAAATGGAAAAAGCAGCTCCCATGGAAACGGACCTAGCCGCTGAAACCGTGGCCGAAAAATTAGCCAAAGACTCAGCCCCCGTAAAAACAAAAAGCTATCTGGAGTTCGAAAAAAGTCTAAGCCAAGACTCAGACCTTCAATTTGTCACTCCGATTGAGGAAGAAGATCTCAACGTGGATTTTCACACACCCGCTAACGACTTGTTGACGGAGCAATCCCCAGAGATTTAACGCTCACAAATTCGTTAAAACCGACTTGCGAAAGTTCTCTTCCATGACCTGAATTTTTCACTCCGCCAAAAGGAAGTCTGGCGTCGGATTTGACCTGATCATTGATTGCGACAAAGCCGGTTTCAATTTGACGAGCCACTTTTTCAGCTCGCTCTAAGTCCCTGGAAAAAACAGCGCCGCCAAGACCATAAACTGATTTATTGGCCATTTCGATAGCTTCGCTGTCTTGTTGAAATGAATGAATCAACGCCACCGGGCCAAAAAATTCTTCTTGATAGAAAGCCGGATTTTCGTCTTTGATGAGATAAGCCCGTGCCCGAAAAAAAGCTCCTGCCTCGGAAAAATCTTTGCTCTCAGAAAAATCAAACAGCTTTTTTTCTTTGCCGTCGAGATACTTGGCACATTGGTCTTGCAACTGTTTTTGAAATTTCTTATGTGCCAGCGGCCCAACTTGAGTTGATTCAAGAAGCGGATCTCCGACTTTCAAATTTTCAAGAGTTGCTTGAAACACATGAGTGAATTCCTCAAGTAAAGACTCGTGCACCAAAAATCTTTTGGCCGACACACAGCTCTGTCCATTGTTGGTCATTCTTGCTATCGCACAAATTTTTGCAGCCTCAGCAGCACTTGCATCCGAAAGCACCAAGTAAGGATCGCTTCCACCTAATTCCAAAACCGTCTTTTTAAGACTGGCTCCCGCTGTTTTTGCAACTTCTCGTCCTCCGCGAGCACTCCCCGTGAAGGTCACGCCACGAATCCTGGGATCTGCAATCACAAGTGCTGCCTGCTCATGAGAGATCGGCAGATTGAGCAACAATGATTCCTCGCCCGAACTTTCCCAGAAAATTTTCTCAATCAGTTCCGCACAACCCGCCGTGATATCGGCGTGCTTTAATAAAATAGGATTGCCAATAGCCACCGCCGGAGCCGCAAAACGAATCACCTGCCAGAGTGGAAAATTCCACGGCATGATCGCCAAAATTGGCCCCAAAGATTCTTTAATGATTTTCGATTTTGGATAATTGGCATCCACTGTGTGCGGAGCTAAAAATTCCTCGGCATGAGCCGCAAAGTACTCACAAGTCACCGCACATTTTTCCACTTCCGCCAAGCCATCTTTCAAAGGCTTTCCCATCTCTTCAGCCATGAGTTTAGCAAACTCATTTTCATGATTTCTGAGACCTTGCGCGATTCTTAAAAGCAAATCGGTTCTGAGTGACAGGCGCGTTTTTTTATACTCATGCCAGTACTCAAATGCATCTTGCAGTTCTTTTTCGATCTCAGTCGATGTTAAATAGTGATAAGTCCGAAGAATTTCTCCGGTCGTTGGATTGGTGGTGGTAAATGAATTGTTCATGGAACTATTATAGTTCGGCGTAGACCTGATAGAAAGAGATAACAAGGCCAATCATGAAAGCAAAAGTCATGATCCCCAATGAGAAGATTTGGTAATTTTTTTTCAAGCGCAAAGCGGCCTTCGAGTAGCTGGTGCTATTCAAACGCGGAATGGGTTTGAGCAAAACGCGAATCAACGCGTGAGCAAACGCACAAAAACAACAAACTGAAATAAAACTTAAAAGCATTGTCGCCATATCTTCACTGACTTATCGGCATGAATTGTCTTAACTTGAGACAGACTGGAGTCTAGTTCTTCTTCTGAATTTCGATCTCAGCAGTGACTTTGAATTTATGGGTTTCAGCGAATTTTGAAAACTCTTTGACGTAGTCAATTTTTGAAAGAACACCAGCGATTTCTTTCGTCACCCGGTTCGTGATTTCATCTTTCGATTTACTGGCACTTTGTAAAATGAGACCAAAAACTTCTTTTGGTAATTTAATATCTGACAAATAACTGCGTAGACTTTCTTCCGTCAAAAAGGCAGCCGTCACACCCACGGTGAATAATTTTTTGGCGGCTTCACCTAAAAGGGTTGAAGATTTATCGTCTTTCTTATCAGCATTTTTATCGTCTTTTTCGTCAGACATATTTTCTCTTTTTTTAGCGTCCGTAAAGTTCAGCCACACGCTTATGGTAAGCACTCATCATATTCGGCAAATTGACACTAACCAAAGCTTTGGCAATGGGACCTGGCACAAACATGGTAAATGTCGCATCCACACTGTAAGCCGCGCGGACTTTACCGCCTTCTTCCTGAAATTTCCAAGCTCCGGTGGAGGTTTTAAAAATATCTCCGCCAGCAAACTCCCATTTGATTTCTTGGTTTTCAGTTTCCGTCATCCACAAAGAATATTTAAAGTTTTTCATCACACTGACAGTGTACTCGACCAGCTTGCGATGACCTTCGGTTTTTAAAATTTTGCAGGCTTTCACTTCTTGCAGAAAATCAGGGTATTTTTCATAGTCAGCGACAATTTTATAAAGCTGTGCCGGAGTACAGTTAAAAATCTCTGTGGTTTGCGCACTTGCCATAGGTCGACATCCCTTTGTTAAAGCAAAGTCATTTTTCTGCTATTATTATGGCTTTGAGGCTGGCCTGAGTGTCAATTCTTTTTCTTAAACAGGGCTTCCGCAGCGGCTCGAAGCTGATCGGCTTTTGACCCCGCTGAATCAAGTCCGCTTTTTCTTGGAATAAAAAATTCGCAAAGATTCGAACGCTCTTTTTCACGCACACGCTCGGCACTGGGTTCGCGGCACTCATTGTAAGCTTTCACATCGTAAAATTCGCAGTTCTTGCAGACATGAGCATCCGCCCGGCAGTGCGGGCATTCTTCACGAAAGCTGACTTTATTATCCAGCAATGGAATTTCTTTGTGACAAGAAAAGCAGATCATTTCATTCCTGGTTTTTTTTCTAAGAAATGGTGCGCCTGAATCGTGCGAATCGTTCCCGTCTGCGAACGCATCACCACGGACTGAGTGGTGGCTTGACGGCCCGCCAAGGTTTTCACACCTTTTAAAAAAGGACCATCGGTGATTCCCGTGGCACAAAACATCACTGATCCACGAGCGAGCTCATCAATGGAATATTTTTTACCCAAATCTTTGATTCCCATTTTTTGCGCCCGCACTTTTTCTTCGTCATTTCTAAACTTCAACCGGCCTTGAAAATCACCACCCAAACATTGCAAAGCCGCCGCCGAGATCACACCTTCCGGCGCTCCGCCAATCCCGATCAACAAATCAATCCCGCTATCGGGCCAGGCCGAGGCTACGGCTGCAGACACATCACCATCACCGATCAATTGAATGCGCGCTCCGGTTTTACGAACTTCAGCAATCAAGTCGGTGTGTCTGGGACGATCTAAAATCACTACGGTCATATCTTCAACGGCTTTACCCAAAGCTTTTGCCACACGTTTGATATTTTCCGTGGCCGTCACATCAAGATCAATCAAACCCTTGGCCGCTGGACCGCAGGCAATTTTCTCCATGTAAGTGTCAGGCGCATGCAAAAAATTTCCGCGCTCAGCCACTGCAATCACTGAAATTGAACCGACTCCGCCAGTGGCACAAATCGTGGTTCCTTCAAGCGGGTCCAGTGCAATATCAATGGCCGGAGCATCTTCCTTGCTGGATTTTCCGCTGCCGACTTTTTCGCCGATGTAAAGCATGGGAGCTTCATCGCGCTCGCCCTCACCAATCACGACAGTGCCATCGATGCGAACAGAGTCGAAAGCTTTTCTCATGGCATCGACCGCCGCTTGATCGGCCGCTTTTTCATCACCACGACCCATAAAACGCGCAGAAGCCAGAGCTGCCGCCTCTGTAATACGAACAAATTCTAAAGCCAGGTTTCGATCCATGGTTCATTCTCCAGAAGATTCCGAATGTGTTTCGGAGGTTTAATCGGTTTAAGGCTCGTGTCGAGACAAGCGTGAGTGGTTCTTGCCGTTGAGATCAAATCATTTCCACAAAACATTTTATACTCAAAAATCATTCGCGCGCCTTGCATGCAAGCCTGCACATGAATTCTTGCCACATCACCAAATTTAGCGGGCTTCAAATGTTTGACCTCTGTCGCGAGGACTGCAAAGTAAGCAGCGGACTCGGGCTTTTGGTAATCAATCATTTTTCGGTTGTAAGCCCAAGCCACACGGGACTCTTCATACAAACGCAAATAATTCGAGTGATGAACAATGCCCATCATATCCGTTTCATAAAATTGCACACGGTGCTCATAAAAAAACATGTTTAAGCTTTCAACAAAGAGAGCACTTCATTTTTAAACGCAAACTCAGAGGCCTCGTCAAGAACTCGAACCAAACGAGCCTTCCAACCATTCCCCATAGCCATTTTCTGAAATGAAGTTTCAAAATGATTTGGCAAATATCCTTGCGCTTCCGACAAAGCGGCCATGGATCTCACAATCGAAACCTCACCTTGATCATAAATCCAAACCAAGTTGTCATACTCGACAACCAGCTTGCGAAGACTTTGATCGGCTTCACGCCAAACAAAAATATTCGTATCAAAAGGCCCATGCCACCAAGAATCAGCTTTCAAATGCGGATGCAATCTGGCCGTTGATTCTTCGCGAAGATTCAAACAAATCAAAGCATCTTTCATAGTTTGCTCGATCACCAAACGGCCCGCACTGGACAGAGTATCAAAAGCAAAGCCGATCACTTTCGCAGTCAACTTCACCACTTTTAATTTCACCGGCAGTGGATCTTCAAGCCCCGCAATTTTTAAAGCCAAATCAAAAGCATGACCCATTTTTATTTTCTCAATGCGTGTGGTGTTCACCAAGCTTGTGACAGTGGTTGAAGCAGCAAGACCTGCAAAGCTCAAATCAAAAACCACAGACTCACTGCGGTTGGGCCACTGCAAAGTAATTCCCGGAAGTGGAGTCAGGTTATCATCATTCAGCGCCATCAGAATCCGAGGAGATCTTTTGGTCTGAGTCATATTCAATTGCATTTCATTCCCCTTTTTGAATGAGCTTATAATCGGTTTCAGTCATTGTTCTCAATGACTCTGCCACATGATGCATAATGGCTTCGGCCGACAAAGAAAAAACAAAGTTTGGAATCCACTTCAAGATCACTGCCCCCTCAGCCACCACCGCCACTTCACTTAAATTTAAAGCAGAAGCGGGATCGCCGACAGGAGTTCGTATCATCAATACACCTTCAAGTCCTTGAAACCAACCCTCTTCGACTCGAAAAAGAAGGTTTTCTTCTTCCCCAGGTACAATGTGAATCCTCATGCTTCGTCTTCGCGCTAAAAAATGAATATCAAGACTGAGAATTTGAGTTTTCGGATCCCAATTCACATTTTGAAAATGATCTGACAAAGTTTTCAGCTTTTCATACTTTTGAGTCTCCGCAAAAACAAATGCCACCGGAGCCCGCACGATACCTGCCGCCTTAAAGTTCCAGCGCTCATGACCATCTTTTTGCGCATGAGTCACCGAAACGGGAATCTTTCTCTCGACAAGCATACTTTGGTAAACCGCTTTTTTCTCTTGCCAATAAAAAGGCCCCTGCAAGAGATCTGCTTGCGCCCGCGACTGAGCCTTTGCAGAGAAAGACAGAAATACCAAGAAAAGGCTTGCTCGGAGTCGAAGTTTTCGGGAAGAGTGAATCTGTGCAGACATGGAAACAAAAATTACCAATGTGGATCACAATGTCACGAATCTTTATGGTTCCCGTGGTCATTGCCTTTCTTTATCCCAATTATTTCTGGAGTAACGTCACCGCCGCCCTCTTATTTATGTTGGCTTCCATTTCTGATTACTATGACGGCTACTTTGCGAGGAAATATAACGCCATCAGTAACTTCGGCAAATTCATGGATCCCATCGCCGATAAAATTTTGGTGACCAGTATTCTAATCATCCTAATCCATGTCGATCGCATTGACGTCTTTATGGTGATCATCATTTTGGCCAGAGATATCTTTATCGGTGGCATTCGCAGCATCGCCGCCGCCGATCAAATCATCATCGACGCCAAGCCCACCGGAAAATGGAAAACAGCCTTGCAAATGGTGGCCATTCCCGCCGTCATGATCGACGAAAACTGGCACGGCATTAACTTTACTAAAATTGGATATTGGGCTCTTTGGGTCAGCGTGATTCTGAGTGTGACTTCGGGGTTTCAGTACTACTTTGGATACTTACAGTCCCGCCGACAGAAGCCATCTGGCGGTCCTGATCGCGCTCAGACTTAAACTCATGCCCTTTCCAAAGGCCAAAGCCATAGGCCAAAACTCCAACCACCATAATCAAAAGCCAACGTACTAATGTTGAGCGAACCTTTGGTTCTTGTGTTTTGCGAACCTTCGGTTGCGAAGATGCAGCTGGTGGAGAGATTTGAGTTGCTGGATTTTTAAGCTTTGATGACATTTCCCTTTAAGTATTTCAGAGAAACCGTTGACAAGTCAAAGCCTCCCATAGTTAATTCGGTGGTCCAGAGCGCGGGAGTAGCTCAGTTGATAGAGCGATGCCTTGCCAAGGCATAGGTCGCGGGTTTGAGTCCCGTCTCCCGCTCCAAATTTCAAATGGTTTGCGAGCCCCTATCCGCGCTTTCCCAGTCAACATAAGTACTTAAATTAACTAGAGATCAAGATTCGTTCCTTTCGAGAATGTTACTCTTCATTACCCTATAACACTCATCTTCCCTGCCAAACCCCTGCCACTGCCGTCTCTCTCAGGAAAATTTTCCCGAAGTTCAAATTTTTTGAACTCTGACGAAATTTTCCCAAAGTTCAAATTTTACATCCTAAATATACAGAAAGAGAGGCATCTATGGATAGCTACGGAGTCATCATTCAACACCTACGTCACATGTCCGGGTTAAGCGTTCAAAAAACGGCATTAAAAATTCAAAGATCCAAAGGTTGGCTTAGCGAAATTGAAAACAACAAAGGCAATTCGAAACTATCAGAGAAGGAGTTCAACCGAATTATTAGAATTCTCGACGGTGATAAATATCGCCCTTTATTTAAAACTTGGGCCGCGACTGAAAAAAATAAAAACCAGACCAACAAAATTTTCGATGGTGCGGTCTTAAAGTATATTCGCATAAAAAAAGAAATTAAAATTCAAGATGCGGCAAAGCTCATCGGCATCTCGGTCAGTTATCTATCAAAAATTGAATCAGGCTTAAAACCCGTGGACCTGGCCCTAAGAAATAAGGTCATGAAAGGTTATGGCTATAGTCCTTCAAGTTTTAAAAACCTCAGCACAGACCCAATACGCTCAAAGACCGTGCCACTTAAATATAAACTTGAGATTTTACTAAATCAGATCGGAGAAAAGGACATTGAGTCTATTTTTGATTTTATTCAAAACCTTTCAAGCCGCTCACAAATATAGTTCCAAACCTCGGCGTACCGGACAGAACTAGCGATACAATCCAATGAGTGCCAAATTAATCATATCTGAGGACCCCAACCGGACAGAATCTTATTACTTCAAGCTTGCAGCATTGAGTTGCTGGAATACACGTCTTGGTAAGGGGCACCCTTTTTCCAAGCCAGTCTTAACAGTAGAAATCCAATTTTGTTAAGCTGACAGACTTTCAAAATTAAAATAAATCAGCTTCTTGATGGTAATCTATAGCCTTAATTCGACCCTTTTTACCTGCCCGCTTCGATGTTTAAATTGTCTCATGCGAAGGCCAGATTTTACTCTACAAACTTTATTCTGGAAGCTTAACTCCCATGGCGGCAATGAAAAACATAAGCCACCAAAGTTAATAAAATAAAAACCCCAACTTTTCTCTTTTTGTAAGCTTCTTTATTAATTTCTAGGTTCCAACTGATGCTCACTGACCATGTGTTAGTTTTTTTAATTCTTCAAAACTATAAAATTCTACGTGTGATATATCTAAATTCTCAGCGATGACCATTTTTGGGTTTTCAAATTTTAGAACTGGCCCATAGAAATAACCGTCAATTTTCCCAAACGTGGCAAGCCTATTATAAACAGTCATTTTGTAGCCATTGCCTTTATAGATACCTGTTCCTCCATCCAACATTTCACTTTGGACCTTCGCAAATTTTGGAGGATGGCCAGATATAACGGCTTTAAAATCTGCTGAGGCCTGTTCAATAATAATCCGCGTTGGCTCATCAAGAGTTTTTATGTCAAAATGAAATGGGCCAAGGTCATCACATTTCTCGCAGCGAATCTCATTCTTCAAGTTTGATATGTCGGTGTCCTTCGCATGCTTCTCGCCCCAAGTACAGCTGGCCAATAAAAATAGGCATCCCAAGAAAAGCACAATATTCTTTTTCTTTACTTTAGCCATCAAAAGTCACTCCATCACTAAGCGTTTCTATTTCAAAGGCGGAGCATTCGGGGTAAATGTCACCCAAGTGCCATTTCCTTGTAAAGTTGTAGACCCATCTGACCAAATGTTAATAGGGGTTGTTGGCGCTGTCACTGGGGCTCCGAGTATATTTGAAAGCTTCTGCGCAAAATTTGAGCCTCCATCACTGGCTTGGCCACCAGTTTCGCATGCATTTAACTGTATTCCTTGCCCACTTCGATAAAGAGGACTATTCGCAATCTCTGGGGCAAACTGATCTGCGCTGACTTTTTTGCCATTTAAGATCACGTAATCGGCAGTTCCATGAATTACAACGTTAAACAGGCCTGGCATATCCGGAATGAGCGGAGCACCTTGAGACGCAATATAACCCTTATTTCCCGGTCTTGCAGGAGGGATATAATTCGCATTTGCCAAACCACTTGGATCCATGAAATTTACAGGGTCGTTTGTTAAATAAGAATATAAATTCAACTGATCACCAGAGAATTGTACCGGATCTTTGCTTATCCAACGACCAATCTCCGGATCATAATCACGAGCCCCAAATCTCACGAATCCTATATCGCGGTCATATGTACCACCAGCAAATCCAAATGGCTGAAAGCCTGGATTTGAATCGCTGAGCACTTGACCAAATTCATCATAACTAATGAGCTGTGCATATGCTCCTGTGTTGACGTCGACAACGGCTCGAACACTTCCAATTGTATCACTGATAATCCGATATGTTGATCCGCTTTTAACCATGTAATCAGGGACATTTGATTTCGATGCGTAGATAAATCTTGAGACAAGATTTGAATGTGCATCAAGCTCTGCCGCAATACCAGTTTGAGTTTCATAAACAAAGATTTGAGATAACGTCCCATTTATCTTTTTTCCAACTCTGCGATTTTTTCCATCGACTAAATAATTAATTGTCTTGCCTGCAACATTTGCTTGTTTCAGATTTCCAAATACATCGTAAACAAATGTTTTTGTCGATGAGTCGGCAGAGTTTACAACTGATGTTAAATCGCCGGCCGCATTATAGGAATAGGTCTTAGTTCCATAGCTAATGAGTCGATCTTGATTGTCATAGACTCCAGAGAAATTCTGGCCTCTCACAATGGCGCTTGTTCTATTTCCATTGTCATCGTATCCATAATGCCCAATCGCAGCACCGTTTTTTACCACATCCGTCAGTCTTCCGACATTATCGTATGTGTAATTTGTAGAATCCGCACCCTCTGAAAGAGTGACGATTCTACCGTTAGGATCACGAGTAAAGTTTTGGGAAAATATTGGCGCAGAGCTGTAGTAGCCAGTCGTGCTGCTTAATTCTCCGTATGTGTTGTATGAATTTGTCTGAATGAAATTCCCTAATGAGAGTTGATTCACTAATGAATTTGAATCGTAGGATAAACTTTCGTCTCCGGCTGTCGTCAAAAGTTCGTCGTTGTCATATCCATAATTGATGGTGATCCCATTGTTCCCACCTGCATATATCGAACTTACTTGAAGAGCTTGATTCAAGGTGCTGAACATTTGAGACGAAAAAGGCCCCGACGTTAACTCGCTAGTAGCAATACTTCCCAAATAATTTATGTCAATCCGAATGCCATCTGGTGAAGTTGCCGAAGACATTCTTCCTAAGTTGTAGGTAAAGTTATAACTGCCATTCGGTGTTTGTGTTTTAGTTAATAAGCCAGTGCTTGGATCATATGTCATGCCGATCTGCTGCCCATCTGGCCTTTGCACCAATGTGACTTTCTTATCTAAGTTGTACTGGTATGTGGTAGCTGTATTACTTCCACCCAAACTTGGCGGAAGATAAGAAATTAATAAATCTACCGGATTGAAAGTCATTGTGTGAGACGGCTTACCCGCAGGAGTTATCGAAATAATATTATTATTCCCGTCATACTGATAATCACTTTCACGTCCATTGGGATAAATCTCTCGAGTGATTCTTAAGTTTTGGTCGTATTCAAATTTTGTAACATTACCCAAAGCATCTTGCATAGAGCTTGGCATACCATTTGATCCATATGATATTGTTGCGACTCGGGTACCACTAGTTGTCGATGTGAGTCGTCCTCGTGAATCATATTGAAAAGTCGTTGGCGTCAAGTTTCCAGTTTGAATATATAAAGGACGCAATTGACTATCGAGTTGAGTTGTATTGATTCTCCCCATAGCACTTGTTGTAGAAACCGTTTGGCTTGCAGAATCGTATGAAGTTGTTTTACGTAATGTATAATTTAGGTTTTCAACTTCAGTCCATTGATAATCAGTAATACTATTTAGCCGTCCATATGTGCGTGTACGAGCCTCTTGGCGAGTATATCCTTGTGTAATTGTGCTTAGTGTATTCAGAACTGCAGGAGCTTTCAATCTAGGATCATTTTTGACACTAGATCCACTCCCTGATCCAGTATTTGATTGAAGAACCGCGTACGTATCGTTGACAGTCGACGAAATTTGCTCACCTGTACTTAGAAAGCTCGTAGTCACAGTTCCATTATCATACTCAAATATAACTCTAGACTGACTCAAGCCTTCCGCAGAAGTCATATTCACACCCATAAATGCAGGGTTAATGCTTTTTTGTAATGCAGTAAATCCTCCGACGGCATCTTGATCTTTAAGAAGCTTTCCCGAGTCATCGTAACTGAATGTTGAAGTCGCACCGTTTGGCTTCTGAAATGAACTCAAAAGACCATTATTTAAATAGGTCATGTGGTATGCATCGCCATTTGGCAATTGCAGTTGTGCCAATCTATTTCCAGAATCATATGCAAAATTTGTTGTTTGGCCGTACGGACTCGCGATACTAAGAGCATTTCCCTGACTATCTCGATTGATTGATGTTAAATTTCCTGAGCTATCCTTGATTCCAATTAAATTATTGTTTGAGTCATGCAAAAACTCATATTTAATCACATCGGTCGAACCAAATGTCGTTTTTGTGTGAATTCCGTTCGCATCAAAATAATAAATCTCAGACCCATCCACAGAAGGAATTTTATATTCACCTTCCGGCAATAAATTGGCGTTTAAAGGGTCAGCAATTTTGATAATTCGATCATTATTTTCTTCAGTAATATAGACATCTCCCTCAGGAGAAAAGTCGAATTGACGTATTCCATTTAAAGACGCAGCTTTCGCCAAGACTCCATCAGGCGTTAAAGCCTGTTGCCCATTTCCTGCCAAAGTTTGCAAAGTCCCATCAGTCGCAACATATCGAATTCTTTCACCAGGACCGCGCCAAAAAACAGTCCCATCATATCTCACAGCCATATCTGATGGCCCGCCAATATCTGCAGAGGTAGCAGGAGTACCATCGGCACTACTAATAGGATTTTTAGATCCCGCAACGGTTACAAGTAATCCTTGTCGATTAATTTTTCGAACGAGCCCATTATTAGTGTCACCGAAAAATAGCTCTCCATCTTTGTTAAATCCAAGACCTGTTGGTCCATCAATTTGTGCTTGAGCCGCAATCGTACCGTCGGGAGAATAGCCAGCCGTACCAGTTCCCACTATTGTTCTGATAATACCACCAGCAGTAATCTCACGAATACGATTTGAGTAAGACTCAATAATAAAGACACTGCCTTCATGATAATAAATATGAAAAATATAATTTAAGTCAGCCTGCAGAGCCGGCCCGTTATCTCCGCTAAAACCTTGATGACCAGTACCTGCTATCGTTGTGATAATTCCATTTTTATCAATTTTTCTAACAACAAAGTTTCCAATATCCGCAATATAATATTCACCTTCTTCGCCTTCTGACATAGAAATAGAATCATCGCCATTTCTAAAGGTCGCATTCGTCGCAGGTCCCCCATCGCCTGAATATCCAGAGTAGAATGAGCCAGCAAGAGTGTGCACAATTCCATCTGGAGTAATTTTTCGAATCATCGGATAAGCATCCGAAAAATAAATACTTCTATCACGACCATAACGAATAGAGTGCGGCGCATACAGGTGGCCGGTTTTTGCAATTGCTCCGTCAAGCGTAAATCCTGGGGTTCCATCACCAATGACGACATCAATTGGTCTTGCCGTATTGTAAATTGGATTCACTCCACCAATACTGGAGCCATCTCCTTTGTAGAGAATTTTCGCTTCAGGATCATATTGATGATAAATTGGAATTGTCCATTGTCCAATGGAACTTGCTAACAAAGCACCTTTCCCGAAGTAAGTATCGTAGGAATTAGAGACAATCCCATATTCGCGTCCTGGCACAAATGCATCCTGAAGATTTGCAGGATAAGCTCCGAACTCCCATGGATATTCAAGCAATGGGGTCAAATATTCCTCGGGATATCTGTATGCAATTGTCACATGTGCTTTCGTTCTTCCATCTACTTTTCGGCCAAACGCATCGAGCCCATTCCATGTGTACGTGTAAATTAAATTTTGAGACGGCGAAAAAGACTGTTCGAATTTTTGTCCAGCAACTTCGACAGTTAAATCTATTTGCTGAAGCTGAGAAGGATACTGAATTCCAGTAAGTCTAATCAATTTATTATAATTAACATCTCCATCACTTTTTGAGGAGTAAGACAAATTAAAATCGGCACCGATGACAGGAAGTTCCTCTCCAAGATTTTGAGTCAACACATCAATTTTTGAACCCGCCATCGAGCATTGACAAGGAGGCTCGTCTGGATTGTCCGAAGCAGCAAGCGCTGTTGGAGGAGTTCCACCGCTACCTGCAAGTACATTTAAATCGAACGGAGAAAATCTAGAAACCTGTGCACGCCAAAATGTATTTCCTGCGACATAAGTTGAAGCAATCCTTGTCAGCTCGTCATCAGTAATATTTAACGCCGCTAAATCACTTGCCGTTGCCTGCCCATGTCCAGTGACGTCCAAGTTTGCTTTTCCATTTTGAATATTGAGGACCTTAATGACTCTTCCGTTTTGCGAAGGCACCCACATGCCTTTGTCGTAGTCATAGGTTCCCGCCGGAACGACCATTCCAACTGGAAATCCTAGGAAGTTATCTGTATAAAAGCTCACAGGCTGAGAGAAACTGATATGCTTTGCTCCCAATGCCAAGGCTTCATCAGCAGTCACATCAACCGCATAAGTATATGAACTTGTCGAAGGAAGGCTTGCAGGCATTCTCTGTGGCCCCTTGGCACCAACTGTATATTCAGTCATTCTCAAAGAAAGAGAAGGCAACGTCATCGTTCCGCCATTTGGAAGTTCAACGACTGCCAAAGTGGATGCAGGAATAACTAGAACAGCAGTTCTTTGGCCACTACTGTCAGACATTGCAGTACCTTTTGCGACTTGAGTCTGACTCGATTGATTTTGAATTTTTGTTACTTTTAAATCTGTTGGAATTAAAATTGCTTTTTCTGCTGTTGAAAAATCGTTGTAATACAACTTAACTGTTCGCTGAGCCGGTAAGTATCCAGGTTTTTCATATTGAACAGTTGTGAGACCACCACCATTTATAGCCATATTAAAATAGCCATCTTCTCTTGTCAGAGTCTGGCCAAATGCCGATCCTTTGTTGACCGTAACTTTAACTCCTGAAATTGGCTGATCGTTATCGTCGACCACTTGTCCTCTAAGCACAGAAACCCGAGTTGGATCAATTAGAGCGACATTGACATTTGTTTGTGTCGGATTAGCTCCGCTATACAGAAATAAAACACTTTGTGAGTATGGAAGCTTAATATTATTTTGAACTAACTTAGGTGCCAAAGTTTCCGGTGCCGGAGGAAGAACAAGAGCTGTTGCCTGAACTGAAACAGTCTTGGAATTGCTTAAACCATATTGATTAGTTACAGTAAGACGAATCACATATGAACCAGCATTTTTATAGAGATGAGTTGCAAGGCCCACATCTTGTGACGACTGCCCGTCGCCAAAATCCCAACTGTACGACAAGGCTTGCCCCTGAGGATCAGTACTTTGAGTTCCATCTAACAACACCATAAACGGCGCAGTTCCACTTGCAAGCGATTTTAAAATCAAAGATGCAACTGGCGGTACGTTCGGGATTCTAGTCACAGTGATTTGGACAGTTGAAGAATTTCCTGCGGCATCTGTGGCTATCACTTTGACATTGTGTGCACCAATTGAGGCCAATTGAATAGGTTGAGAGAATTGAATGGAAGATGTTGTAAGAATTTTTATTCCGTCGAGGTCAACTTCTGTCGACGTCGATGAAGCATCAGTTACCGTCACTGGCAAATTAATTGTGTTTTGATTTGTTATAGCTCCATTCGCTATTCCAAGAGAAATAGTCGGTGGAGTTGTATCAAGACGTACGTTTGAAATAAGAACTGGGACAGAAGTGTTTCCATAGTAATCAACGGCCTGAATTGAAAAATTATTCAGCCCTTCTTGCAAAGTGGCATTGTACGACAAACTGTATTGATTTGATGAAGCAACCTTAACTCCATTTTGCAATACATTAACCGTGATTGGCGATTCATCAGTGATCGTTGCTTGAATATTAAACTGCGACTGGTTTGTTAAAACATTTCCCTGTGTGACGACAATAATAATTGGCGGAGTCACATCAACAAATGCAGCAATTCCTCCTCCTTCAGTACCTGAAGTTGTGAGATTACCAGAATCGTTTTTTGCATAAAGAACTTCAAAGTTTCCGATGTCCCTTGTGCTCTCTTTGTTAATGAGACCATTATTGAAAATAATTTTATTGCTGACGAGTGAAATTTTTCTAGCAAGCCTTTCATGGTCATCATGATCTTTGTGATCATCATCTTTACAGTCTTTACTCTTAATGATTGCGATCCCGTACGCTTTTGCAGTATTAGGCGCAACCACTCCATTAAACTTAATTGTATTTTGAGAGATAACAGCCTTTGTGTTTTCCGGAATTGTAATTCCAGAAAGTCCATTATTTATGATCGTGTTCCCTTGAATCAAATAAGATCCACCGAAAAAAGCGCTCGCAAAATAAATTCCGTAGCCTTGATTGTTATGGATATTATTGCCTGTGATTTGGATATGAGAATCAGAAGGAGCTACAGAAATTGCACTATAACCAGATTTGATAGAAGTAATTTCGTTGTTCGCAATATTAATACGACTGTCTGAATGATTGCCTCCAGCAACTTCAATGCCATTTGAGCCAGTAGGTGCTCCAACAATTACAAAACCTTGAATATCAATTCGGTGACTATTTGAGAGACTAAAACCGTAGATCTGCGCACGACATGGAGTTGAAATCGTAAGCTCTTCTTTATGCTGAACTTTCACAAGCTCTTTCCAAACACCTTGTGGAACAAATATCTCAGCATCTTCTTGAGAGGCATTTACAGCAGCTTGGATAGAAGAAAATGAAGTTGTTTTATTTTTTCTAATAGAAAGCACAGAAGTGCTGGAGCAAAAATTTGGCGGAAGATTTGGCACTACTGGTGCTGATTCTGATTTTTCATTCGACAGCTTTAAAAAGGAAGGGAGTGAAATTGCGAAGGTATTACTCCCTAGAACGGCAAAAACAACCACGCTGATAGTTCTAAAAAGAACTGTTCTCATGAATCTCCCCTTCAACTACGTCCAACAAAAACCTTTGTGGTGATTGAACAGGAAGGAACTCAGCTTTAATAAATCATCACGCGAAACTTATCGGGAAGATGGACAAAAGATTGAGTGAGAAAATTGAGTTAACTCAAACTGAGATACCAACCTTAATATCCCGTTAACAGTCTCAAAATCAGACTCGAAATCTTATGTTAAGAAGTTTATTTACCTGATCCGACTGAAGGGATTTTGAGGAAGCGATCATAAATCGCACTCAGTCTGTCCGAAAGATCCGTCAGCAAAAATCCAACACCAGAAGTCTCCTCTTCAGAGAGATTGCAGCTCCCCATATTACTAAAAAGTCCGCTTAAACCCAAAAGCTCTGATTTGATTCTCCAAAGGCTATCTTGCACATCTTCTGACCCAAGCTTGGCCCTTGGGCTAGATTCGTCTTCATTTATCATCAAATGACCTCCAAATTAAGCACGATCGTGTTTACACATTATCATGCTTATTTGCAACGATTTATAAATGAAAAGTAATAACCTCACCGCAGACGATCAAAAATTCCTAAAACGCTTAGGCCAAAAGATTAAATCTATCCGAGCTAAAAAAGGTTGGACTCTTGAGGAATCTGAAGAGCATGGCTGGGGGAACTGGCAACACTTACAAAAAATTGAATCTGGAAAGAACATCACCATAGTGACTTTAAGAAAAGTAGCGCAGCTCTACAAAATCAGTCTTTCCGATCTTATGAGCGGCGTGTAGCATTTTAAGGAAAATATATGACCAGAAAGAAAAGTGGACACTGGGACAATTTCGAGAACTGCAAGAAAGATGCACTGAAATACCAAACACGAAGTGATTGGCAAAGAGAATCTGGCTCAGCCTTTTATGGCGCAACCAGAAATGGCTGGAGAGAAATATGCTGTGCGCACATGAAACGACGCTATAAACCACTTGGCTATTGGAGTTATGAGAGATGCAAAGTGGACGCTAAAAAATATAAATCTCGAAGCGAATGGCAAGAAAATTCTGGAAGTGCCTACATAAAAGCTCACCTGAAAGGGTGGCTTGATGAATGTTGTAGCCACATGGAAATGTTTGGAAATAAAAAATCCCACAAGCCAAATCAGCATACGAAAGCCCAAAAGAAAGCGGCTTAACAGGATGGTGCCAAAAATGAAATTTATAATTAAACCCGTTTTTGTTGCTTGGTCCACATTGGTGTCCCAGCTTCCCTTTCAGATTTTTTTCACTGTCTGGGCCGGTGGTTTTTTCGGAGGAATATTTCAACAATTCTTAATGAAAGAAATCCAGCTCCCGATCACTCCATTTGTCTTTATCGGAGGGCTTGCTTTTATTCTCTTTCCTCTGGTCATTTTTGTTTTAAAAAAGCTCAATTATCAAAAAACTGAATACCGATTTTTTGATGCTCACTTGGAGTTTGAAGAGGGCTTTTTTACAATCAATAAAAAAGTGGTAAAATATCTAGACATCAAGGAAGCGACACTAAGAGAAGGAATTTTACAAAGAGTCAACGGCCTAGGAACTATTTATCTGGGAACACTCACAACCGGATCTGCTCCATTTGCCAACCCATTCTCCGCATTAGGTTTTGGCAACACTTCAGCTAGTGGAATTACTATTAAAGATATTGCAAATCCAAATCAAGAGTATGAAAGAATCAGAGAAATCATTGACTCGGTAAAAAACAAGTCCTCTTGAAGGTCTGCTTTAATGGACTCCCAAACTCGACTGCAAGAGATCAATATGTTTCCTAAATTTTGGCAGGCTACTCTACTCACATTATTACAGCTCATCACTGGCATCATCTTTACAGTTGCTGCATACACTTTACTTCAAAAATTTCTTCATATTGAGCCTTTACCTCATTCGACCGTGCGCCTCCTCTGCCTCGTTGTAGGCTGGCTACCACCATTAATCATTTGCTTTAGAAAAAGAGCGCTCTTCTTAGCCGACAAGGCTGTTAACTTATCAGCAGGGATTTGGAGCCTGTCCATCTTTATAATGCTCATTTGGGTCATTTTTGAATTTCAATTCGGAGCACTCATACATGAAGTATCACCCTCATCCACGAGCACCATTAGAATTATTCAGGCCGTATTGATTGCGCCAATTTTTGAAGAAATTTTCTTTCGAGGTTTCTTATTACGCGCATTTTTGAAAAATTATAATTTGATATCTGCACTTATTCTAAGTTCGACACTTTTCACATTGGTCCATGTTGACACATCTTTCTCTTTAGCTCACCTCGAGTCTCTTTTAGAAAAAATGGTGTTCAGTATAATTATTGGATGGATATTTTACCGAACAAACTCTATTTCGCTCGCAATAATTCTGCATGGAATAAGTAATCTTTTTATTTCTTTGGTTTATCTATTGATGAGCAGTTCTAATGAGATTCAGAATCAATTTGCTGATCTATATTTTAACTCATTCTCATTGGCAATCTCTCTAGCCTCAATAGCCTTATTTGCAATTGGATTATGGCTGCTTACTAAAAACACCAAAGCAATCATCGTCTGAGCTAGACCAAAATTTGACATCGCGACAAGTGATGCTAGATTAAATCCTAGTATTATAGAAAGGATAGTTTGGTTAAAATGAAAAAGATTTTCTATTCTCTCCTTATTGCGACGTTTGTTTTTAATACGAGCTGCATTCACACTGAGTCTGTTGAAAATAAACCGATTGATCTTGATAAAAATGGAACAGCCTTTACCGTCATGTCAAAAGAGAATCTTCAAATCGAAGATTTGATTTACGTTGAAGAAAAGTATCCTTTGGGCGATTTTTTTCATGACTTGCGGTCAGGCAAATTCAATGAGGCCTTTCGCCATATTTAAATCTGGTCTCTTGAACAAATCTTGTATCGAAAAGCGCTGAAATAAAAAATCAGCGCTTTTTTATTTCTCAACCTACTGAGCAGTTCGGCTTTGAAACCAGTCGCGAACTTTTTGAATAGCTTCGGCTTGAGTCATTTTTCCGGTTTGCATGCCAATGCAAATTTCATTTTCTAGTTTGTCTTTTTCATGAGCCTCACTGAGAACTTGCGGCCATACATTTTTAATATCATCGGATCCTCCCACGCACAGCGGAATCAAATGATCGAACTCATATTTAACCCAATCGGCTTGAGGAATATTGCCATAAGCATGGGCGATATCATTTTTTTCTTGATCGTCGACGTTGCGATTGCATTTTGCGATATGCTCGGCATAAGCATAGCCGGAAAAATTAGGGTCGGAAGCTGTGCAGAGAACCCCTGGCGTCAGCGTCGGATTCGGCTGAGTCATGGCTTGTGCCCAAAGTGGCATCATCGTTAAAAGACATAGAAGCATGCATGCTCGTAAAGTTTGAATCATAGGTCCCCTCCTCCATGGTTGACCTCAGCATATCCAGAACTTCACATTTGTTAATAGCTTATTTGTTTGAAAAATCGCACAAACCAAAAGTGGTTTTTATTTTGCTGTGTTTTGCCATGTAAGTCTTGATGCTTGTTCGAATTTCTATGAACTCGAGAGAGTCACACAAGAATGACTCTCTCGGTCTAACAAGTCGCTCAGAATTTTATCCGCACAACATAGGGTTATTGTTACACTCTGGTGGCCAATTTGGATTGATCACAGGAAGTGTTGTCGTCGTTGTTGACGGAGCCAACGTTGTCGTCGTCGTGGTCGACATGGTTGTCGAAGTTGTTGTTGTCGTCGGAGCTACCATCGTCGTTGTGGTTGTTGTGCTTGGAGGCATCGTGGTCGATGTTGTGGTAGAAGTTGTTGTCGTCGTTGGTGGTTGTGGAACAACGATTTGTCCGCCCTCAGAGCAGAAAGCTTGCGGTTGAATCACTTGTCCCCGTCCACTGATTTGAACATCTCCCGCAACAATCAATGACCCGACGACAGTGCCGCCGCCAGAAACAGAGATGCCACGTTGTGCACCGAAGACTGTTCCAGTCACAACTCCTTGACCGCTCAGACTGATTGCATTGCCAGCTCCGAGATTGTTAATTAAAACATTTTTCGCCAGAACTCCGCCCTGAACCTGGATATTCGACTGCCCTGACATCGAAATGTCGCCAGCCACATTGAGCACGAAAATGTCAGAAGCTGCTCCTTGTAAAATGAGAGAGTCCTTCCCCGCCAAACGAATTCCATCCGTGACAGAAATAACGTTCACTCCGCCATTTCCAACGATGACTTGTCCACCAGTACCAATGGAAGCGAGAACTTGCGTCGAGGGCAAATTGGAAAGATTTAAAATCACGTTTGAAATCGACTGCGCTTGTGCCGACAAATCTTGATTTGAGACACTGTTTGCCGAAGCGTTGCCGGAGAATTTTGCCTGGCTGGAATTAGCTATATAAAGAGTGCCATCAATGCGGCCATTGCCGCTGAACATGCTCGATCCATTGCCAAGTAATATAACGTCGCCACCGATTTCAGCACCACCACTCAATTGAATATTGGCGGAAGCAAGCTCCACCAAGGCGATGGACTCTTGCATACAAATAGGTGGCAAAGATTGCTCACGGATATTAGCAGCAAGGCTTGCTGAACCAGAACTTCCACCACCTGAACTCGAACTGCACGCGGGCATCGCGAGCGCTAGAATTGGCAGCAACAAAAATTTCTTTTTCATGTTCATGGCGGTCTCCTTGAAACCAGTTTAGAACTCATCGGTCTGATTTTCTAGAGGAGTGTTTTTGGAAAAGCGACCAAGTTTTGACCAATTGCTGTCTCAAAACAAAACGAAAGTTTAAGTCTTCCAGAAAAGGAAAATCTCTTTGACAGTTTTATGACGAACAGAACTCTAGATTCCTTCTTCATTTAAAATCTGTTTTATTTTCTCTTGATCAGAATTCTCAAAGGCCTTTTCGATTCTTAAACTCTGCTGATCACGACCCATTGTGAGAACAGCTTTGATTTGATTCCCTTCATGGAAAGCCACAGCACCATTTCGTTCTTCAAGACTGCCGTGAACTGTGGTTTTTGTCCAATTGCTGGCATGACCGACATAATTGATTGTCACATCAAACTGTTGGCTCCAAAAGAAAGGCACATCCTGATATTTTTGTTTTTTCCCGAGCATATTCCGGGCTGCCGTTTGACCTTGTTTTTGTGCCACGACCCAATGCTCAACTCGAATCGGTTTTGCCGAGCGCGGATCCGGCCATCTGGCCATATCACCGGCCGCAAAAATATCGCTCTTCCCAGTTTCTAAAAATTCATTGACCAAAATACCGTTTTCACAAGCGATACCAGCTGAGGTCGCAAGCGCGATATTCGGTGTGATCCCTGTTGCGACCAAAACAAGATCCGCAGGTTCTCTGGCTCCACTTTTTAAAACAACGCAGTCCTTTTCGATTTTGTCGACGGAATGACCCAATCTCAGCTGCACTCCATTTTTTTCATGAACTGACTTTAGCAAAGCCCCGACTTCATCTCCCACAACATGAGAAAGCGGCAGAGGATTTGGCGCAACGACTGTGACCTCAAGACCACGAGCTTTTAAAGCGGCAGCACTTTCAAGTCCGATAAATCCAGCACCGATAATCACGACTTTTTTGACATCTTTTAAATTTTTGATCAAAGACTTGCAGTCTAAAAAAGATCTCAAGAAATGCACATGCGGCTGATCGATTCCTGAAATCGGAGGCTTTACCGGAGTTCCGCCGGTGGCGAGCAAACATTTGTCAAAATGAATTTTCTCTCCATTGGAAAGAACAATCTGTTTTTGAGCCGCATCTAAAGCTGTGACTTTGGAATTCAACCGAAAAGCGATGCCCTTTGATTGATAAAAATCTTCGCCTCGAAGACTCATCCACTCTTCAGGAGCATTGCCCGCAAGATAATCTTTAGAAAGATTCGGGCGATCATAAGGCAGTTCCGAGTCCTCACTAAAAACCGTGATTGCCCCCGTAAAGCCTTCTCGTCTCAGCATTTCCGAAGCCGCATGCCCAGCAGCACCTGAACCGACAATGACAAAATGCGGGGTCGACGATGGTTTAAAATCTCTTGCTTGCGGTTCTCGTTTTTCTAGCAGAAAAAGTTTTCCATCACGCACCGCTGTTTCCCAAATGGGCAGAGAATTCAAAGCTGGAGCTTTTTTCGCTTCGCCAGTTTCAATATCAAAACAGGCATGATGCCAAGGACAGCGGAGTGTCCTCTCAGTGAGGATTCCATCATTCAAGTTCGCACTGTAGTGACTGCAAGTGGCGCCGATCGCATAAAATTTTTCGTCTTTTCGAATCACAAGAACAGCGACTCCATCCGCATGCCCCAGAATTTTTTCGCCGGATTTCAAAGAATTGACAGGAATGCCTTTTTTAAAATCGGGCCCCGTCAGTACAACTTCGCTTCCACCCATTTTGAACCGCCTTTTTTTGATCATCAGTGATCCACAAAGAATGCTGCCAATAGAGTCGAATTTCAAATCGAAACAAACATGACTCAAAACGAACCGCCAACGCCCCCTCGAGAAGACTGCTTTCATTTTTAGTCTTATCATGAAGCCATGCTGCAAAAGTTCAATATCCCTGAAGAATTGCTGCCGCTTGTTCCCGACTTTCTTCGTCGGCGAAAGCAAGATATTGTGAATTTGCAAAAATCCATCAAAGAGAAAGACTACCAGGCTATCTTATTCATCGGCCATCAACTCAAAGGCATTGGCTCCAGCTACGGCTTTCATGATGTCAGCCATATTGGCGAGCGCCTTGAAATTGCTTCAAGATCTCAAAACGACAAAGAACTTCAGTTTTGGACCAATCACCTGAGCTCGATCATTCAGGAGCTCATCAAAGAGATCCTTCCCGGCATTGAATAAGCAAATGACCACACGCATATAAAGTGAGGCCGCTTTGATACCAGAGGGGCTGGCAGGATATTTGCTATTTCCCTTCTCTGAGCATCAGAAGAAGCTTGATTTACCGTCACAGCTTCGAGAAAAGAATGCGTCATCAAGAACAGTCTAATGAAAGGACCACAATGAAACTCTTGATTTTATCCCTGGCCCTGATCGCTTCCACCGCGGCATTTGCCCAAGATGGATCTTCTTCTGCAGCAACCGCCGACGTGAGCGCAAACTCAAGCTCTCTGAAGCAATCCGACGTCACTTCGTCACAAACGAAACGCGAAGACATCGATGATGAGATCACCAATGCTCGCTTGCGTGCTTCAACGGGCGCAAAATCATTGTTCTCGATTCAATCTTTTGTGAATTACAACGGCGGTTCTATTCAAGAGCCTCTCTCGAGCAAACGACCCGCACTTTCTCCCGGCACATCCACAGAAAGTGATGTGAAATTAGTCGGACAAGTTGCGATCAAATATCGTATGACTGATCACGATAATCTCAATGCTGGTTTCGGTTTTGGTTGGTTGACTCCAGGTAAGACAGGCCAAAAAGGACAGAGCGAAGATCCTTATGCAGGATATACTCGCACATTCAAAGCTGGTGGACTGCAAAACGTGCTTGATTTCACAGCCACAAAATACACAGCCACTTCAGCTGTTGATGCGAAAATGAATTACAACCTCACTGCTGATTATCAAGTCCTTGCCGATATCGGTAAAACCAAATGGCAAGTAGGACTTTACTCGGCTTGGGCACGAGATGCTTTTACTCAAAACGTGGATGGCCAACAGGATTATCTGATGGCAGATCCTTTTGCAGAATACGCGTTTAGCGACAAACTTTCATTCCGAACTGTTTTTAACGTCGGCAACTTCTACAACACGCAAAATGCAACTTCGACATTCAAACATGATGATTCTCTTCAATCAGCTGGCCTTGGGATTTCACTGACTCGTGATATCTACTTGTATCCAAATGTGCAGTGGGCATGGCAAGATATTCGATCAGATAAAACTGACGTCGCGATTTCTGCCTACATCAATATGTAATTTGATTTTAGTTTCATAATAGTGTGACTTCGAAAAAGCCCTCTTAGTAGACAAGAGGGCTTTTTTATTTGTAAAATCTCGAGATGTTGAAATCCTTTGTCATTCTTTTGATCAGCTTGCTCTGCCACCCCAGCTTTGCGCTCAATATCGATCTCCTGAAACAAGATGCGAAAACTTTATTTGCCAAAGTGTCTGCGACTTCATCCGTAGAGCTGGAGTTTCAAGAGGCGCCCAGTGAAAATCATTTTCGCTTTCTTTGTGAAGGATCAAAGACACAAAAGATCTACAAAATTATTGTCACTGCTTCTGATCGAGAAATGGTTTCGACTTATTCTTATGGGCTTCGGCAGTTGGGTTTTCTTTTTCCGCATCCTCGCCGGACGATTTTTCCTGATCCGATTGCTTTGCAAAAAAATTGTGGCAAAAGTTTTGATTGGAAGCCCGTTTTTAAAGATCGTGGTTTTCATCTTCATACTCAGCATCCCAGCGAATGGGTTGATGGCTTTTTTCAAGGCAAAACGAAAATTGCTGAGGATCTGATTTGGTGGCTGGCCCACAATCAACAGAATTTATTGCAAGTTCAACTTTTGCGCACGGCAGACCTGACCGGCCTAGCTTCAACCATTGAGCTTTGTCATGACTTAGGGATTAGCTTTGGTCTTTCAACAAGCTTCGCTTTGATTCAGCAAAAAAGTTACAACCTGATTCCATTTTGGAAAGTTTTTATTCATCTCGGCGAAACGGAAGCTCTGAAAGATTCTGTTTTATCTCTGATCCGGCGATTTGATTTTGATTTTATGACCATCGAACTGGGCGAGACCGAATTCACAATGACTGATCCTGAACGAACTCTGCATTGGATTCAGGCGGCCAACGAAGAGCTGAGCAAACGTCATCGCTTCTTGATGATCAAAGTTCATGTGTCGAGTGATCAGCAATCAGAAAAATATGGGAATTTTAATTTTCTTGTTCAGCAGGCCTCGCCCGACATCGGCGCTGAAATTCATACCGTTTATTTTTATTCGCTGAATGATAAAAATGCTCCGATGTATGGTCGTAAAGATTTTTCTGATATCAGAAATTTTTTACTTCAAGAAAAAGACAAGCGCTTTGTGCTTTATTATCCGGAGACCTCTTATTTTGTAGGACTTGATATCGATGTTCCACTTTTCTTGACCGACTATTTGAAAGCCCGCTCTGAGGATTCAGCGTGGCTGGCAAAAAATAAATTGCCAGGGCAAATTGATTTTACCACGGGCCAAGAACTTGGTTATTGGCTTTTTGATTGGAATTTTGCCTTACAGAGTGATCCGAAATGCTTAGGTGATGCTGACTGCGCTTTGACTCTTTTAGGAGAAGATCCCAAGGTCTGGGAAAAAATTCTTGATTGGCAAACCGAGTATTTTAAAAACCAGCAAGTGATTCAGCTGATCACTCCTTCCAATCTGATGGATGAGATCCCGTGGTTTAAACCTTTGCATGAGCGAGTTTTATTTCGTGACCTCTTTGATCATCCCGATCTTGTGGCAGAGCAAGTCTCACTTCTGCAAGCGGCTGATGAGCACAAGCCGGATCTTACGATGGTCAAAAATTCAGAGCTTAAAAATATGCTCATGGTGACGGAACTTCGAGTCGAGCATAGCCTTTGTCTTCGTCAGGTTTTGATTCAAAAAGACAATCTTGAGCATTGCTCGCAAATCCGCAATCAAGCTCAAGCATTGATTTCCGAAGTGGCTAAACAAACCCGATATCCCGAGTCCTTGGTGTTTGAAAAGAAAAGCAATGTCACCAGCTACAGCTATGGTTATGGGTGGCCCGCTTTGCAAACTTATTTTTGGCAGCGTGAAGAAAAAATGGTGGAGATGAAAAAACAAAATCCGTTTTTTATGAATCTTTATTCGCCGTGGGCTTTACTTTTTTAGCTTTTTAGTTGGCAGGACGATTGAGAATATAAATCGACAGCGCCCGCAGAGTCGCTTGCACTCCCAGTTTTAATTGGCTTTGCTTGTAGGTCATATAAAAAGACATTGGCACCTGATAAGTGACACCATCTTGGCGAAAGCTGGTAGCGCCGTAATGATTGCCAAGAACTCCATACTGACCAAAATCATGCGGCCCTGAGCCCGTCAGCCAAAAAGCCGACATGTTCGCCTTCGGATGGTAAACCTTCCCCGCGTAAATCATTTGCAACGGCACTTGCGTGTCATCAATTTTTTTCAGAGTCTCTTTGCCCGTGTTATCCAGCAATGTCAGGTAATCAAGTCCTACACCTTGCTGTTTGATTTCTTCACAACTCAGGCCAGAAGAAATATCACCTTCAAAGTCGACATCGTTTTCAAATCCATCCGACAGATTGTGCATCAACGGGACCACATGCGGAGGTGATGCCATATCTTGCAAATGATGAGCAATGTGCCCTAAGTCAGCGTAGATATCTTTCGAATTTTCACCGTACATGACTGAATCCAATTTCAAATTGAGCATCAGGCCTTTGATGCGATCCGAACAATCATAGCGCCACATATTTAATTTTTTGTAGGGATTATAGAAATGAGAAAACATCAAATCTTTTCTCACCAGATTGAGATCCTCTTCCAGGTCACTGGCCCAAAGTTGCAAACCATCCAGCGGCCCAATACTTCCAGGGTTGCAACGATTGAACTCGACAATCGCTTGCTTCATCATGTGCTTATGATCGGACAAAGAAAAAGCCTTCGCTGGCAACGGCAGACAAAAAATCCCCGCCACTAGAATAGAAAAGCATTGAAAAAAAAGATTTTTCGGAGAAAACGGCATAGCTTTCATTAAGCAAGAGCAAGACCACGTCATCTCAGCTATTTTACGAGTGGCCCTCTGGGCTCTGTCAAAGAAGTAGGCACTCCTGTAAAATTGGTGAATTTGAGAGGTGAAAACACGACCTTTGACTTAAAACCTTAGTCTTATTTAAAATTCATATTAAGAATAATAACATATTTATTATTCATTTTATGTTTTTATTAAAATCAGCGATAAAGGGTGAGCACAAAACGTGCGGATAAGGATCTGAACCATGACAATGATCGAACTTTTAATTATCGCTGCTCTTTTTTCGCTAATCAGCCACTCTTTGACAGCGCACCTTCACAGCCCTAAAAATATCACTTCTAAGTAAGTAAATATTCCCTGTCAATTTTTGTGACAGTGGGTCTTTCAAGCCCTTTCAATTAAGATGGGGCCATGAAAAACCAAGCTTTTTTTACCCTCGCCGTCTTGTTTTCAACTTCCTTTTCTCCATGGCAAGCATTTGCTAAACAGGAGTTTCATTCGAATTCTTCAGCCCGCGAAGAACAGACTTATGATTCGCTGTTCCCGACCTATGCCGAAGCTTGCTCTGGAAGTCAGGATTTACCTCTTGAGGGAGCTAAAGGTGGCTTCATCGGTCATGAAGTGCTTTATCTGCGCGGCCTCTGTCGCGATGAAAACTCGACTTACCCCAAACTTCGTGATTGCACGGCGAATGATAAAGAGCCCGGCGTTGGAATCAGTGTCGATGAAGTTTTTAAAAATGTGAATTGGGTGGCTATTGACTCTAGAAACTTTATGTTTCGTGGTGACCTTGATGACAATCAACCACTGACGAAAGAGGTTCAAGAAGCCACGATCAATAAAGCTGTGGCCCGTGGTTATTTTAAAAATATCGAAATTGACGAGAAAGACTTCAAAGGTTATCCGGCTGGTGAGAGCAAAGAAAAATGGTTAGCCCGCGAAAGTCTAGCCACCAGTTACGCTCTGAATTTTCATCGCGACATGCTGTGTATTCGCATGCCTTTGCCGCAAAATCGCTTAGAGAGAATAAAAGATTATCTCAATTCGCTGAATGAAAAATATTTTGTCGGTGGCGAAACCTACAAATGGAATTTGCTGACAAATAATTGTGGCGACGTTGTTCATAATGCTTTTGCTGCCGCCGGTGCCGTCAATCCAGTTCGTGTCAAAGCACCTATGCCGCTCGCTTTGGTCAATGTGATCTCACCATCGAACGATTGGGCAATTCTTGTTCAAGGGGCCAATCGCCAAACCAACAATGCTTGGCAGGTTTACAGCACTGGATTGATGCGCCAATCATTGCAAGAAGATGGATGGCTCACTTCTCAGGCAGGTGGTCTAGTTGAAGTTTTCCCCGTGCATAGCAAAGACAATGAGATCGCCGATATCAATACACAGTTTCATATGCTGGGAGTTCCAGGAGTTGGTCTCTTCAATCAATTAATGAAGCATTACTTGAAGGATCCAACCTACACAGATCTTAAAACAAATCTGTTTGCAGCAAAAGCTAGACTGGACAGCAATCTGCAAAGTCGTCAATCGCTCAAGGATGTTCAAAACCTTTTTGAGCAATCCGGTCGCGAAATGCCAAAAGACTTTCCGGCTTTTTACGATATGTATTTTGAAGCTCTGCAAAAACAATCCCAACAACTTTCAGAAAAAATCTCAAGATTTCTTGCTGACGAAAGATAGTTCCATCCCTATCATATTGGTTTGCCATTGTTAAAATACAAAAGGACAAACCAATATGAAACGGACTTCGCTTTTTCTGTCATTTTTTTCTGTCACGGTACTTTGTGGTGCGGTTTTAGCAGCAGATATTCCTGCTCAACCTTCTTCAGATATTCCAGCTCGCCGTGACTTTCCTCTCAATCCGAAGGTCAATCCTTGCACTGATTTTCATCAATATGTTTGCTCTATTGCCGAGTCCAAATTTCAATTGCGACCGGATCGAAGTTCTCATGACTTTGCCTTTGATGACTCTCGCGAGCGTATTTTAGAAGCTCGCAAAAATTTTATGAAAAATCTGCCACAAGAAAAAAAACTTCCAGCCAGAGCCAAACAATTTCAAAACTATTATCTCAGCTGCATGAATACCGAAGTGCGAGCGAAAGAAGAAAAAGCTCGTGCCAGCGAGCTTAAGGAACAGCTAGCAAAAATTAAAACGGCGGCTGAATTTATAGCTTTCGTGAATGATGAAGACATCCAAGGTCGCGGCGGCATGATCGGCTTTAATGATCGCGCCAATCTCGACCAACCGGACAAGTTGGATGTTTATATGGCGGCAAACCTGATGTATCTTCCTGACCATAGCTATTATGAAAATAAAGCTCTGATGGCTGACTATGAAAAACTGATCACCCAGTTTTTCACCACGACTTTTCCTGAGATGAAGCCGGAGACAGCACTGCAAAAAGCGCAAGCGATCATTGCCTTGCAAAAAGATTTTATTAAAACTTATCCGCCAGCGGCCGCTCGTCGTCAGCGCTATTCTGAAAATCGCACCACCACACAAGCTGAAGTTTTAAAAGCCTATCCGCACTTGCAGCTTGAGAAATTTTTAAAACTGGCTCCTAAAAATGCCTTAGTGAATATTCCGATTCCTGAAGGTCTTACCTATCTTGATTCACATCTCACTGACAGCAATTTAGATCTGCTGAAAGATCTTTACTATTTTCGTCAAATCTCAATGCTGATGGATGAAGGTTATCCTGAGTATTTTCAATCACGCTTTGCCTTCAATCATAAGTTTTTCGGTGGCCCTGAAAAACGTCCTGATTTGCAAGAGCGTTGCACAGAAATGATCACCGGAAATTTCAATATGGAGATGGATCAAGTTCTGATTGGCCGACTTTTTCCTGGGTTTAATAATAAAAAAGTCGATACCATTATTGAGACGATTCGATCTAGCATCGTCAAAGGCTTAGAGCAAAACACTTGGCTTTCTGCTGATGCCAAAAAAGCGGCGTTAAATAAAGTCACTCATGCTCGCTTGCAATTGGTGCAGCCGCACACGGACCGCGAATGGGATTTTATGCCGATTCAAAAATATTCGCCCACGGCCTACCTTAAAAATTCAGAGCTCTATGAAAGAGGCGCGCTTGCCAAGGTCGTCAAAGAATTGACCAAACCCACCAATCACGATGCTTGGGCAATGGGGCCACTGACTGTGAATGCGTATTACAGCGCCACTGATAATAAATTTGTGCTGCCGATTGGAATCCTGCAATACCCTTTTTATGACAAGGATGGCGACTTGATTGAAAACTTGGGTGCGGTTGGAGCTGTCTCTGGACACGAGCTGGGACACAGTATCGATGACCAAGGTTCAAAGTATGATGAAAAAGGTCGCTTGCATGCTTGGATGACGATGGATGATTTGGCTGAGTTTAATAAACGCGGACAAAAAATGATCGATCAGTTTAATAAAATTGGTCACAATGGCTCACTCACTCAAGGCGAAAATATTGCTGACCTTGTGGGTTTGACATTTGCGTACCGAGCCGCTTTTCCTGACGACAAAGGTAAGACTGAAGATAAACAAAGATTTTTTGAAAGCTTTGCGCGGGTTTGGTGCAATGTTGAGCGTCCTGATTTTGCAGCGATGCTTCGTAAAACCAATCCGCATGCCGACCCGCAAGCTCGTATCAATGAGCAGATGAAACATCAAAGTGGATTTGCCGAAGCCTTTTCTTGCAAATCAAGTGACCCGATGGTTTTGAGTGACGATAAAAAAGTGAAAATTTGGTAGTTGAATTGATTGAGGTGAAACTACAAGGCCCCGCTTTAGCGAGGCCTTTAAATCTTTCTTTGCATTTATCTTTACATCTACTTTAGGCCGCTGGCGGAGCAATCAGCTTCCCTCCCCAAGCGTGGGCTCTGAGAGTGTGCCTTCGATCTGATTTCTTCTCAAGCACTCGTCGAAGAGTGTGGCCTGCCTTCAGCACAACCTCATAAAAATCCTCGCCATGTTTTTGGACTTTAAAGAATTTTTTCGAGGCGGCCGTTTTAAGATGAATTTCACAAATATAATAGGGTTTTCGAGCCTGCATCCGACGACTTGTTTCATCGACGACGACCCGCAGGTGGACATCACGCTCATTCTTCAAAAACTTTTCAATGGCCTCAACAGTTGCCTCTTGCATGTAAGCATCCATCGAATCGGTTTTTTGAAAACCTTTGGTGAGAAATTCTACGTTCATAGCTGTTTCCCCTTTCTCAGTTCGTTTTGAGTCAAATCTATTTTGCCTCGAGGACAGTATCCTCCCTTTTGAAAGCAATGACTCATCGAATATTTTGATAAGTGTGCTCAATTTTACGCATGTGCAAAAAATAAAAAATGATTCATGAGTTAATTTGATGACTTGGCTCGAGCGCTTAAAAATTAAAAAATATTTTAGATATTTGAACTTCCCGATATCAGGAAATAAATTGCAAAATTGTTATTTTACAGATGGATTTGGGCCAGCCAAGCTCAGACTCTCGGCGAGTTTTAAATTTTCTGATTCAAGACGAAGATCGATACCATCACCACCGAGAAGCTTTTGCAAATACAAAACTTTCTCAAAAAGCTGTGAGGGTTTTTGATTACCAAAAGCAAAAACAACTTTGGTGTTAAAATCAGATTCCATTTCAAAGTGAAAGTGAACGAGATCTGGCAATTTCTCTTGCGGCAATAGCTCCATCATAAAGCGCATGCCACTTTCCATAAAGAGATTGCTTTGACGAAGAGTCATTAAAGTTTTTTGTTTCTCTGCATCCGAAGTGACAGAAGAAAAAACTTTCTCTAATTTTTTAGCGATGCGATCCACATCAAAACCAAAATACCTCACATAAAGATCTGGATCCGTACTAAAGCGATCCGGAACAATTTGACGATGGTATAAATCAGCCGAAGGCACTTGTTTCAAATATTCGATATAGCGATGAAAAATTTCTTCTCGGCTGAGGGGCGGTATCGACAAAATCGCCGCTGCATGAAGTGTGGCTTGATATCTTGTCGCTACGTTTTGTTTGGTTGGATCAATACCAATTTTCCAGCTTGAGAAATCAATCTGATTGTAAAGGCTTAAAGGAATCACTCGCTGCAAATCGCGCTGAATCCGTTGAAATTTAGAAATCGAAAAATCAGCATCACGACGCTCAAGACTCACCATCCAATCATCCGATTTCAATTTTTGAGTTTGAGAATCGACTTGGTAAAGCCCATTCATCCGCATGTCTTTACGGACATTAAAAAACTCAAACAAGAACCCGCCTTCGTAACGCTTTTGAAACGAGTCCATCTGGTATTTAGTTTCATCGCCTTGCAAGTTCATTTCAGAAATTTTACTTTCCGAGTAATCATCTTTCATCAAAGCTTGAGCAAGACTGATCCCCAAACGAAGCTGCTTTGATCGATAATCATCATCAATAGATCCCTTAAAAGATCGATCGACGCGTTTCTGATCTGTCGCCACGCCAACATCAGCCTCGGCCAGTCGATCAATTGGTAAAATATCCATGATTAAATGGTTTTTTAATTTTTCTCTGTCCTGCAAAGGGTTGACTAAAATACCATTCTCAATAGCCGTCGCTTTTCTGAGAACTTTATTATAAGCCCGAGCCACCTCTATATGTTTGAGATCTAAAATATAATCCACCATAAAGAGGTTGGTGACTCCCTTATTATAGGAAAGCTTGATTGGATTTAAATCCAAAACTTGCGTCAGCCCCCCATTGAGCCAAGACACCCGAAAAATTTGGAGATCATTAATGATGCCGATATTAATACTGCCGCCATTTTCTTTTTGACGAACAGCAATCAATTTCAGGCGAATCTTGTCCTTGGGAAGTCTTAATACCAAAATATAAAATTGCCCGGAAATCATGAAGTAATCACTGCCAGTGATTGAAAAATTTCCGACAAATCCTAAATTTTTCAAAAAATTTGCCGTCACCATGAGATTCAGCTCAGCCTTGATCGTCACAAAGTCACCGATATTTAATTTTTTAATCGCATCATCAGCTGTCACCGGAATGTGATCCACAAAATACGGTGTGGCCAAGTAAGCATTTTTTTTACTGAGAAACTGCCTCGCAAACTGAACTTCTAGATCATGCTTCACACTGGGCGCGAGCGAAAAATCAATCTTCGCCACTTTCCCAAGATCTTGACTGTGCTGCAAAGTCGCATCGAAATAATAGCGATCCCATCTGGTATAAAGACCCTCGTGATAGGAAGCCTCGACTCCCGGCTGATAACCGCCTTTAATTCCAACATCACCGCCAAAAAAATGAGCTTTAAAAATTTGAAAATTAGGATTCAGCACCAACTGACGAAAAAAATCCCCCGCCGACGTCGCAGACACGACACCACAGGAAAAAAGGACCAGTAAAATAATCAAAACCTTTTTCGTCATTTCAGTCCTAGTTACAAACAGGTGGCTGTTGTGTCAGTTGAATTCCCGTTTCTTTTTCAAGCCAGCAGAGGTGATTTGAGATATCGACATAAGCAGCTCTCTCGCGATCAGCTCCGCAGTCCTGCGGAACTTTCAGCGCTGGTTGCCCAACGGCAACAGAGATTCCGGAAAGAATTCCAAGCAAATATTTCTGTGATCCTTCTTGAACAAAAATTCCTGACCCAGAATCTCCACGACAAATTCCCTGTCCTTGCTTATTACTTTTTAGGACAAAGTAATTATCTGACGGAAAGTCCCCATCTAAGCTCATATTCAATTTTCTTTTCTTCAAATTAATATTCGATAACGATGGCGCTGCTGTGGATGAGGCTCCATAGCCCACACCTACAGATGTATTTCGAGCCACAAGCTCAAGCGCCATTGCATGATTATTAGGAAGAAGCGGAGCCTGAACTCGAGAAAGAACTGTCAGCAAATTTTCTCTTGTGACAAGATAACCAATATCGTACTGAATATTTGTAATTGGTTTATTCAGAGAGCTGTCTACTTTAAGGTATTTGGGATGGTAGGCTTTTTTAACAATACTCACAACGGAGAGACTCTCCTGAATCGCATATTTATCTTGTCGAATAGCCCCTGCATTAGCGAGAACGGAGCGATTTGAAATTCCGACTTGATTGGACCAAAATCCTTGAATGCAATGTCCAGCGGTAACAATGAGATGAGGAGCAAGCACAACACCAGTGCAAGTCTCACCAAAGGGATCTTCTGGATGAATCGACAAATAAATTGTTTCACTCGCCTCACCTTGAACTTCATCCCCTTGAATAATCGCCTGTGAGGTCAAGCCGACAAGAAATAGAGCTCCGAATGTGATAAGCGAAATCCAAGTGCGCATATGTTCTCCCTCGAATCCTTTGGAGGAGATCCAAAAATTGCGCCAAATCAGATCCATCTGATTGATTTTAAATGAAGAATTCAGCCTTCAAAAAGGCTCTCGACTTTCAATTGTCATTCGCTGATTAAAAGTTCGACAGTGACATTCAGAGTGGCATCAAGGACTGACGACCACATTTCCATTGATCTGCACATCGACTCCCCGAGAGGCGTAAATGTTGTAAGGATTGTCGTAATTAAATAATAACTTTGCTGGATCAAAAATATAATTTCCGCCAGCATCCATCGCAAGACGTAAGTCTGAAAGCTGTACCAGCACACCATTTAAAGACACACGCAAAGATGGCAAATCAATCGATCCCGGAATGGTGATCGTGTTGGTCTTCATCACATCATTCGGATTTTCAACATCATAAGTCACCGTGATTTTCGCATTCGGTGCTGGTTGAGGTTGCAGGATCAAATGATTTGAATTGATCGTGTAACTTGTTGAAGTCACAGTCACTCCATTCACTGTCACAGTCATATTGGGTGCCACTTCACGAGGATAATAACTCAGGGTCAAGGTGATGGGATCGTTGGGATTTGAAACAAAAGCAGCTTGAGTGAATTGATCCACTGGTTTTTGGTAAGGGAAAAAAACTTCGCTGACATAAGCTTGCATGACGATCGGTGCATCAGAGGCCATGGCCACTGGGTCTTGAGTCATTCCTGACTTCGCACACGCGACAAAGACGAAGGATGCTAAGATTGTTGTTAATCTAGATGTTGAAACTGTCATTACAAACTCCTTCAAACACTTCTGTTTTTCGGAGTTTGTGCTTTGACTCTAGAGCTTAGTCTGACCCACCACGAGACATCTTGGAAGAATCTGAACCTTGGTCCGATCCAGCTTTGTTTTGTTCTGAGAGAGAGTAAACATGACGAGAAACCGGATCCACTCGAAGTGAAACACTGGACCCACTGCGACTGGACTGAAGGCAAGCATTCATAATTTGATCATGCGAACTTGTGGGATCGATGAAGTAGCTGTCTTTCTTGTCTTTCAGGAAAACTTCGGTGACTGGAAATCCTCTCACCGCCCTGACGACTCCTGAAACCACCACGCCTTTTTCTGGGGCTTGCGTTTCCACTGGAATCGAGGTGTCTTCTTTTGTAGCTTTCACCGTCGTCGTCGGTGTTGGCGCCAGAGTCGATCCAAAAGCAGCGATCAGAAAAAGAAATGAAATATTCATCCCTCAAGCATCACAGCCTTTCTTCACTCTGCCAAGGCTTGGCTGTTGACTGCCCCTCGAAAGTCCTAGGAAAATAACTTGTGACGATTCTCCATCTTCTTTCCCAACTTGAGCTCACCGGTGCCGAAGTCTATGTTCAGACTTTGGTGCAAGCGCAATTGGATGCCGGTCACAAAGTTTTCATCGTCTCCGATCGTCTGCATGTTGATATTCCTGCGCCGTGGATTAGCATGGCGGTCTCTTCTTCTGAATCCGGCGTTCGCAGTTTTGTCGCGGGCCAAGTTCATGATCTCGTCGAGCAACATCAAATCGATGTGATCCATTGCCACAGTCGAGCCGCTGCTCGCATCGCCGACAAGGCCACGCGTGGAACCAATGTCGCGCAAGTGACAACTCTGCATGGACGACAACATTACTCGCTGGGAAAGCGTCTTAAAAATCGCTATGGCCAGTATCAAATCGCCATTTGCGAAAATGTCAGTTTGGCCATGCAAAAAGAATTTAAAATGTCGCCGTGGAATATTCGCATCATTCGCAATCCTTTGAATTTAAAAAATCTTGAATTTGATTCTTCCTCTCTTCGACCGCTGCAAAAAATTGCGATCATTGGCCGAAGCTCTGGCCCCAAGGGCGAGCGTATCGGCGAACTGATTATGCAAGCACTGCCAGAGTGGTTGCAAAAGCCTGGCACAACAGTGGATTTAATTTGCGGAGAGATTGAGAAATATCCGGATCATGTTCAACAAGCCTTCAATGAGCTTTCAAAAAAATATCGAGATCGTATTCAGTGGAAAGGTCATCTCAAAGGCTTATCTACCATCATGAAAAATTATGACCTCGTCATTGGCTCAGGGCGAGTGGCTATGGAAGCCATTGCTTGTGGAGTCAACGTCTGGGCCCTGGGAGAATATGGCTCCATCGGCTTTGTGGCAAAAAATAATTGGTTGGAAGCTTTGGCTTCCAATTTCGGTGATATCGGCATTGACGCAATGACAGGCCCCTGGAGTGCCCAAAAAGTATCCGCCAGCGTGCTTGATTTCCTAGGCCGCGAAGTCATTTCCATGAATGAAAAAAAAGAACTTCGACTCTTTCTTGAACAAGATTTTTCTTTAAGCAATATTCATCCCAAAGTGCTCCAAACATACCAAGCGGCGCTATTTAAAAAAAATCATCCCCATCCTGTTCCGATTTTGATGTATCACAAAATCCCCGATCAAGATTTACAAAGTGTCCACAAAATCTATGTCAACAAATCTAATTTTGAAAAACATCTGAAGTTTTTTAAATTTCATAAATTTGAAACTCTCACTTTTTCAGAATTGGCTGAGTTTTGGAATGGCCAAAGATCTCTCAAGGATTTTCCAAAGAAACCCTTGCTTTTAACTTTTGACGATGGCTACAAGGATAATCTCACCAATGCTCAGCCTTTGCTTAAAAAGCATCACATGCGCGCCAATATTTTTTTATTGGCTGATCACTCCATCACCGAGAACACTTGGGATTCAAACACCAGAGAGCCCTCATCGGCGATTATGACCTTGGATGAAAAAAAGAAATTAGACCCCGCCGTTTTTGAAATTGGCAGCCACGGTTTTCATCATTTGCACTTGAATCAAATTTCAGAAGAAAAAGCTTTTGAAGAAATGAAATCCTCAAAAGAACAGCTCGAAAAAGATTTCGAGCGCCCCATTGCCGCTTTTGCTTATCCTTTTGGTTCCAGCAATCTCAGACTGGCCGAGCTTTGCGAAAAAGCAGGCTATTCATTTGCCGTCAACACCGACCAAGGCGGCATTCATACCGCCGACAATCCATTTTTTCTTTTTCGAGTAAATATTTTTCCACTCGATAATGCTTGGGCTTTGTTTAAAAAAACATCCTGGTGGTATCGCTACTATTTCTTTAGAAAAAGAAAACGCTAGCGGACTATTTCTTCGCCAAAGTCCCATCAACCCAAATCCGAATCGTCACGTCATCACCGATATCTGGCCCGATTTCAGTCATTTTATGATAACTGATGTGAAAGTCTGTGCGCTGAATAACTCCGCTGAGTTGCAAGGCCACACGCTGATTTCCCCAAGGATCTTTCAGTGAACCTGTGTATTTTCCATCCAAGGTTACTTCTTTCGTGACGTCTTTGATAGTCAGAGATCCCACGACTTTAAATGACTCAGGAGTTCCCGAAACGGATTTACTAACAAATTTCATTGTTGGGTATTTCGCCTCATCGAAGAAATTTTTTGAACGCAAATCATCATCCCGCTTTTTAACTCCGGTATCGATCGACTTGATCGCAACATTGACGCTAGCACTCGAAGCTGCAAAAGGTTCCGCAAGAGTAAACTCGCCACTGACATCATCAAATCTTCCCTCCACGATAGAAATGACAAAATGAGGAATCACAAACGAGACCCGAGTGTGCACAGGGTCGATATTGTATTTACCTTGGACGTAGGGTTTTGCTGCAAAAACGTTGATGGCGAACATGAACATTACAAAAGTAAGTCCCGCCTTCAATATGAGATGGGTGTGTTTCATTTGTTTCATCGAATTTTCTCCTGTTCTGTTTTTGCAATGATATCTTTTTTTTAATTTATTTGTTTCTGGAATTCAAGATCACTTTTCTTCGATATAAAGTCACTTGCTGATATCGACAATGCTTTCTATTTTCAACACTCACAATATCACTAAGGAGAAAAATATGAAAAGCACACCCATTCGAGATCAGATGAAAGACCATTTGCTGACACCAAAAAATGCTGCGCTTATTATTATAGATTATCAACCACCACAAATTATGACGACAATTTCCATCGATCGCCAATTGCTGATTGCCAACATGAGAGCACTGATAAAAACGGCGAAAATTTTTAATCTGCCAATCATCTTAAGCACGGTGAATAATTCAACTGGCATCAACCCTGACACGATTCCTCAATTAAAAGAACTTTTGCAAGACATTCCTTCCATCGACAGAACCACCATCAATTCATGGGAAGATGAAGAGTTCGTCAAAGCTGTTAAAGCAACAGGCCGCAAAAAATTATTGATGACAGCACTCTGGACAGACGCTTGTCTTTTATTTCCAACTTTGGATGCTCTTGATGAAGGCTTTGAAGTTTATCCGGTCGTTGACTGCGTTGGCGCAAACACTTTAGAGGGCCACAAGGCCGCTTTAAAACGCATGATTCAAGCCGGAGCTCAACCCACTGGCTGGAACTCAGTCGCTTGTGAATTGCAACGCGATTGGGCTCGCGCAGAAACCGCCACTGGTTTTGTGCAAACCGCAATCGAGCAAGGGAAAGCTTGGGGTTGGTATCTCACTCTTGAAAAAGAAATCAACGCTTACCATAATTATACCACCGAAGGTGGTGATCAGATTCATTCACCCATTGGCAACAAAGGTCCCAGCGAAGAACAACCTCGTCACTGAGTGGCATTGCGACTGCAAAAAACTGTGCTTACATGCAATACCAATATATCGATAAAAAAACCAATATGTTGGTATTGCAAAGAGAGACCTGTTCGAGCAACACAAAATTAAATCAAGCGAATCAGATGAACGGCGCTGACGGCAACGATGTAGGCGATCACGTTAAAGAGAATCAATTGCGTGAGGGCGAACTTCATCGAGCCATTCTCTTTTGCCGAGATAGCAAAAGTCGACATGCATTGAAGTGCGATCATAAAAAATAAAATGAGGCCGATCACACTGGCCACGGTGAAGATGCGCTCGCCGTGACTGTTAGTAGCTTCACTCATCGTCTTTAGTAAGCCTTGGGCTTGCGAGGCTTCATCGCCAGTCACGTTAAACATCACGGCCATACTTGAGACAAAAACTTCACGCGCAGCAAAGGCTGACATCAGGCCCACGCCGACTCGCCAGTCAACGCCCATGGGGGAAAAAATGGGCTCTAGAACTTTTCCCGATTGTCCTAAGAAGCTGGTTTCTAGTTTCACGTGATCATTTTCAGCATGATAATTCGGAAAAGTGCTTCCAACCCAAATTAAAACTGCAAAAACAAAAATCACTGGTCCTGCTCGCTTCACATACGCTTGCGTGCGAGTGAGTGACTGACGAACCAAAACTTTCCAATGCGGCTTTCTGTAAAGCGGCAGCTCCATCATAAAAATGGCCTGATTATTTTTTGTTAAAATTTTATTCACGATCGCGGCTGCCAAAGCGCCAATCACCAAAGATCCCATGTAAAGTGCCGCCAAGGCCAAACCTGGCTTCCAAGCTGGTTGATCATGAAATAAAAATGCCAACAGCAACGCATACACTGGCAAACGGGCCGAGCAAGTCATCAATGGAATTACAAAATTGGTGATCATGCGATCGCGTTTTGACGGAATATTTCGTGACGCCATCATCGCTGGCACCGCACAAGCAAAGCCAGAAAGAATGGGAACAAAAGATCTGCCACTGAGACCTAATTTTGAAAATGGCTGGTCAATGAGAGTCGCAGCCCGCGCCAAATAGCCTGAGCCTTCCAAAAGTCCGATGCCAATAAAGAGAATGAAAATCTGTGGCACGAAAGTCATCACCGCACCAAAGCTTGCGACCAGTCCATTTCCCAAAAAATCAGCAAGCAAAGAAATAGGAACTAAATGAATGACAGCTTCTTTAAGCCAACTAAATCCCGCGTCGACGAGATCCATAAATGGTTGAGCCGCCCAAAAGATTGAACTGAAAATAAGTCCCATGATCAGAAAGAAAAAGACCAAACCCAAATAAGGATGCAGTAAAACACGATCAACCTTTGCTGTGGTTGCATAGATCTGATTCAACTGACTCTCTTTGTCGGACGAACCCAGCGTCACTTTCGCTAAAAATTCAATCCTCGCAAGCTTCGCTCCAAAAATAGAATCACTCCAAGGATCTAACTGCGCGGGATTTTGTGTCGGAGTCATTCTTCTGAGAGCATCCACCAAGTTTTGAATTCCACCACCAGTCAAGCCGTCAATTGGAATAATCTCGCACTGAAATTCTTCTTTTAAAATTTCAAAATGAGGCGTGACATTGTTTTTCTTCAAAAGATCAGACATGGTCAGCGCAATCACAAACGAAAATCCAGCTTCATGAATTTGTTTTGCTAAAAGCAGATGCCGCGACAATTGCGTGCCATCCACCACCACAATCACTTTTGAAGCGTGGCCTAATTCGGGATGCTCGTACAAAGCCTTCAGAGTCACTTCTTCGTCGGCACTTTTTGGAAAAAGACTGTAAGTTCCCGGCGTGTCCATCACGGGGAAAGCCGCGCCATATTTTTCAAATAAAGTTCCCAGTGAATACTCAACCGTTGCTCCTGGGTAATTGACCGTTTTAAATTTCGAATTCGTCAGCCAATTATAAAGCGTGGTTTTTCCGCAGTTCGGAGCGCCAATCAAAGCCACGAAAGAATCTTCTCCGTCACCTTCTTCATGATGTTTGACAGCCGCTTGAGCATTGAGAGGATTTAAATCAGCGCGCATGAAGCCTCCTCAAGACGAAGAGCAAGAACCGTGTTGCCAAAACGAAAAAGCAAAGGGCCTTTCAGCGGTGCTCGCCCCACAAAAGAAAGCTCCAAACCTTGGTGCAAGCCCATCTCTTTCAAACGCTCGACCTTCTCAGGCTCTCCACAAAATCCGGCGATCTTGTGAGTGATATATTTTTCTTCCGCAGAATGATTGATGAGATCGGCAAGAGTCTTCATATGAAACAAGCCCCAGTTTTTGGTCCTAATCCGTTTTAAGCCTGTCGTATTAACTTGGGAAGTATTTTTGAAAAAACCTCGGTGTTGAAAGTAAGTTGAAAATCGGACTTAAGGTTTTGCTTGAGGCCACCGCTAACAAGACCATGAACCACGCCTCCAGACTTTTATTACTGCCCTTCACTGCTTTAGTCTTGCTGATGTTGCCGATGACGGCGCAGGCGTTGGAGCATTGGTATATTCCAACAGAGACTGAGATCAAGACACTGATCGTGAGCAATCCAACCTCATCTCAGCAACTGCTTTGGATTGCCAAACCCAATGACGGAACTTCTGCGGGATCCACCGAAACAAGTTTCGCCATCGCGGCTGGGCAAAAACTTGAGTTTCCTTTGATAGACTCAAGAGTTGTGAATTTTCTTCATGTGAAGGCACAATCTAAAAAACTGATCGCATCTGTGATTGATCAAACCGGTCGCTCGATCGCTTGGCCCAAAGGATCTTCCGCCGCCTATCAAGATTTTCAATTTTCCGAAAGCACCGCTGTCATTATTAATCTCACTCCTTTTGAGCAGACCTTTTCGGTGAACCATCAATCCTTAAAAATTCCAGGGTTTGGAAAAATTCGTGAGACTCTCCCCGCTGGCCATTTGAACGCCGAAGGCCAAAGTCGCTTTCTCGTCGCTCGAGTCAATCCATCGGTGGAGTTGGTGAATTTCAATTCAAATCCGGTGACGACAACTCCACCTCAAGACGGATATTTTTTCTTACTGACAAACTCACAAAAAAATCAAAGCTATGTGGTGAATATCACAAGCCCTGAGCTTGTCACCCAAGCCCGAGAGCAAATTCAAAATCCCACGGCCGCTGTTGGGCGGATTCTGATCGGTCAAGTGGGTAAAAATTCCGGCGGCTTTAACAGAGATTTCAATGACACGAAAAAAACACCCTGGACTTGGCACGTGGATTCAGTCCTGCATTTTGCAGAGCTTGCATCGCAAGATTGTGATGGCTCCCCTGAGATGATAGAAGAGCTTGCTCTACCTTGGATTGAAAACTCAGGTGTGATTTGCTTTTGGAACTACAGAGTCACGAAAGAACTTCGCCCTGAAGACGTCAGTCACTGATGAGAGTGCTTGCCCCTTGCCCGCGAGTCTCTTCGACTCGCACTCGAACACTGGCCACACCTTTGGATTTAAACTCTTTGAAGAAATCTTCAGCTAAAAGTCTTGAAAGCTGCTCCACCGACGTGTTGGTCACAGGCAAAAGATGCACTTCATTTTCTGGAAACACATAAGACCGATCACGAAAGCGAACTTCCAGAGAAGGTGATTTTTTAGCGATCTTCATATCAGGATGCTTGGCTGGCAGGAGCACCATTTCGTCCCAAACATCGAGACGAGCTTTGATGTATTTTTTAAACACGTTAAAGTCGACAAAGAAGCCCTTGGCTTTGAGCTCAACATCCTCAGCAACTCCGAGATCCACGCGCACTTGATAGTTATGGCCATGCAATTTTTCCGCTTTTTGGTCGTCAAAAATCAGAAAATGCGCCGACGAAAACTTGAAGTTTTGCTTATAAAGATGAAGTGTTGTACGAGTCATAAGCAGAAGGATTATCATGAAATTTGAATTGAAACAGCAATTTCGAATTGAAAGCGCCCGGTTTTTACCAAACTTGGCAGACGGCCACCCCTGCAAGAACATGCATGGCCACAGTTTCGTGATCACCCTCAGACTTGTGGGTGAAAAAAATCCAAAACTCGGCTGGGTCAGGGACTACAACGAAATCACCGAAGTCATGACTCCACTGTTACGAAAGCTGGATCACAAAGTCTTGAACGAAGTCCCAGGCCTTGAAAATCCCTCCTCAGAAAACTTAGCCGAATGGCTTTTCACCGCTGTGAAGAAACATCTGCCAGAGCTGGTTCAAGTCAGTGTCGCAGAAACACCGACCACCGAGTGTTCTTACCCAGCTCTTTAGAGTCCCGCAGACATGGCTTTTTTTGCCAATGTCGAACTTGTATTCAGTCCTTTCCTTTTTTTCATGCAGGAAACCTTAACTGGAGAAACTTTCCTGAGTTGACTATCTTGTATTTTGAAAAATAAACCCGTCTTTACGAGACAGAAAAGTGAGAATAAAAATGAAAAATGTAATTTTAGTTTTAGCGACATTCCTTTTGGCCGGCGTAGCTCATGCTGATTACAACAATCCTTCACCAGAAGTGGCAAATAAATTGGTCGCAGCTGCCATGAGTAACCTTATCGTTCAAGCCGCCGTTGAGCAAAGCGCTAAAGAAGTTTCTCTCGCAACCCCTGGTCAATGCAATCTTGCTGAAAAATCGGTTGCAGGCGAAGTTGATCAAGGTCAACTCAATGGCTCAGTGACTCTGACATTTGATTGCAACGCTGGCGACAACGGTTCACGTTCCGGTGAAATTTCTGGCGATGTCTTTAGCGGAAAATTTATGCTGTCTTCGTTAAAAATTCAGTCTGCTGGCTAATAAGCACGACTCTTTTTTTCTTTAAATTTAAAGCAACGGCTCGCCGACTTTGACTTTCAGATCAAGGAGTTTGAACCAATCGTCTCGTTGACGAGCGATCGTAGCAGGAAAAAGCACCACGACGGTGGAGCCCATGTGAAAGACCCCAAGCTCTTCGCCTTTTTCGATGGCGATGGCTTGTGGGTAATCTTTGATCAAAACTTTTTTCGTGTGCAGATTGTTGGTTGAGATTTCAGGATCAAAGCTCGTCGTGATTTTTCCAACGTTTGTCGCGCCAACAAAAACCACAGTCACCGTGCCGACTCGCGATTCCATTTCCACCACCAAGCGCTCGTTCTTGGGATAAAGATTTTCAATCGAATGAGTGCTCCAGTCATTCACGGGCCATAGTGTTCCTGGAATATGAATCGTGCGATGAACCACGCCGTCGATGGGCGAATGCACGCGGTGATAATCCGTGGGACAGAGGTAATAAGTCACATACAAACCATCGTTGTATTTCGCAGCCAGCGCCTCGTTTTGCAGAAGGTCTATGACCGAATAGTTTTTGCCTTTGGCTTGAATGCACTGACCGCGAGCGACCATTCCGGCTTGAGCAATGCGGCTATCTGCTGGGTGCACCACGGGACTTGCGGCAATCGGACGAGCTCCCGGTTTTAATTTTCGCGCAAAAAAATCACCGATGCTTTGATATTCGGAGATGGGGTTTTCAGCCTCGCTGAAGTTGATTTTGTAATATTCACCAAAAGTTTTGATCGTCCACGTCGAGAGTGGCCTTGGTAACCGCCAATGCACCAGCTTCCCGACCATAAAGCTCAACCAATTTTTGGGAAGTATCCTTAATAAATTTCCAATCATGAAAATGATTTTAGCAAAGCGAAGTGCTTTAGGGTATGACTTTAAGCATTGCTTCCGAAAAAGGAGCCCGATGAAGACCCTGACCAACGTTGAAATTCCGATCGATGAAAGCCTTGAAGAAAAGCTGGCCTACCTTGTCCCTTCTTATGGCGAGTATCGCATTCTTCGTCAAAGTGTTGATGCCAGACGCAGACACTCTCCCCATTTCGTTTACACCATTGAAATTGCCGAACAAGGCGAAAAACTTCAGCGCTCGGATTATCCCGTTGAAAAATTAAGTTACACAGGCGAAGAAAAACCAATCATCGTGGGCTCGGGTCCTGCCGGCCTTTTTGCAGCTCTGAGATTGGTCGAGCGCGGAATTCCCTGCCGCCTTTTTGAGCGCGGCTCTGAAAGTAACGAGCGCATCAAAGGCATCAATAAATACTGGCGCTACGGCGAGCTCGATCCCCGAAATAATGTTTGCTTTGGCGAAGGGGGTGCCGGCCTTTACTCGGATGGAAAATTGATCACGCGAATTAAAAGTCCTTACATCCCTTACGTCATGCATCGCTTGGTGCAATTTGGCGCGCCTGAGGAAATTCAGTATCTCTCAAATCCACACGTCGGCAGTGACCGCATTCGCCGGGTTATTCCAAAACTTCGTGAATTTTTAAAAGCCAATGGTTGTGAGATTTTTTTTAACACCAAGGTTGAAAAATTATTGCTCGAGAAAAATCAAATTATCGGGATTGAGAATGAGCGCGGGGAAAAGTTTTACTCTCACCATGTGGTGCTGGCGACCGGACATTCAGCCGAAGACATGCTGATGCATTTGCATGATTTGGGCGTGGCTCTTGAAGGAAAATCTTTTGCCATGGGTCTTCGCATCGAGCATCCTCAAAATTTAATTAATAAAATTCAATTTCGCGAATTTTCCGAACATCCAAAACTAGGCGCCGCAAACTACAAGCTGGCTCATCACGATGAAAAAACCAATATCGGCGTTTATAGTTTCTGTATGTGCCCCGGTGGCTACGTTTTATCGAGCGGCACCGAAACCGACGGTGTCGTGTGTAACGGTATGAGTAATTATCATCGAAACTCGCCGTTTGCGAATGCAGCTATCGTGGTCTCGATTGATCATCAAAAAACTTTTGGCAATGACTTGATGGGCGGCATGAAACTGCGCCGCGATCTTGAAACAAAATCTTTGAACGCGATTAAAGCCAAAGGCGGCAAAAAAGAATTGCCGGCGCAAACAGTGACGGATTTCTTTGCCAGAAAAGACAGCGAAATTCGCACGGGTTCTTCTCCCTCAGGAGCCATTCCCGTTCGCTTGGATCAGATCTTGCCAAATTTTATGTCACAGAAAATTCAAGATGGTCTTGAAAAATTTGATCGCTCGATGAAGGGATTTCTTTCCAAAGACGCTCAACTTTACGGCGTTGAATCCAGAACCAGCTGCCCGCTTCGAGTCACCAGAGACGATGAAACCTTAGAAAGCACTTCGCACAAAGGACTTTATCCTTGTGGTGAAGGTGCCGGCTATGCGGGCGGGATCACATCGGCTGCTTGTGATGGAATTCGAGTGGCCGAAAGTATCGTGAGCCAATTATCCAATCAGTCCTCAAGAAACATGGCTGGCGCTTTTTTAGAAGGCGTTAAGCCATCGAGCACTTGATTCAGAAGGACTTCCAAAGTTTCTTTTTCTTTTCGGCTCATCTTATCCACATTATGAATTAAGTTTTCCTGAATTGTTTTGGGAAGTTTTCTTAAAATTTCGCGACCTTTACTGGAAAGAGAAACCAGTTTTTTACGACGATCTTCCGGTGAGGCGGTCACTCTGACATATTTCTTGATCGCCAGTTTTTGCACCACCATGCTGACCGAACTTTGATGAGTCCTGGTCATGTCAGCAAGTTCATTCACCGTCAGAGGAGATTTTTGCATCAAAGATCTTAAAACGAAAACCTGGGCGCTGCTGAGATTTAATTTATGCTCATAGACAGAAGAAGCATTTCGCAAAATCTGCACCAAAGATCGCAATTGGTTTAAAATAATCGGCTTGATTTTATCTTTTCGACTCACCGCTTGCGCTCTCCTTTGATGAGGTATATATCAAATGTATGGGATCCAATACAACAACAGAAACAGTCAAAGTCATTCTAAAAACAGTCGCCGGCAATACCCACGCCGATACCATTGAGCTGATTCACTGGACTCCGTCACAAAGAACCATGCGCGCACTGAAATCCCTGGGAATTTTCTGGGGCCTCGCCGTGTTCTCCGTTTTTTTACCGGTCGCTCACTTTGTTCTCGTACCAATGTTTTTGATCCTAGGCCCCATCTTCGCCGTCAGCACTTATAAACAAGACGCCAGCATTGTCGCCAAAGCTTTGGTGTGCCCCGAATGCAAAGAGCCTTTAAAAGTCTCAGCGCAGAAGATGAAATGGCCACTGCTGCTGGTCTGCGATAGCTGTAAAACTCGCGTTTATTTGCACAAGGCTTAATGCATGAGAAAATATACTTTCCTCATCAAACAAGCTGATCTGATAAAAAATATTTAAAGTAGATTTAATTTATTGTTTTAGAAGCCCTTTCGACCCAATACCAATATATCGATAAAAAAACCAATATATTGGTATTGCAGATAAAAGGATTAATTCCCAGCTTCCATGGTGAACGGAGTTGAGAAATTACTGCTCTGTGATCGGCCCGTACTCAAACGGAATCGGCTTCCCACGTCGAGCAATTTTCTCCGTCATGATGGTGTTTTCCATAAATAGACCTGAAGTTAGAAATGCTCCCAAACATCCGGCGAGCAAAGGTCCCCACGATGACATCTGGTGAGTCACTTCAAAAGCAAAAACCATCGACGTGAAAAAAGCTCGCGTTGATCCTGTAAAGACCGCAGCCATTCCGACCAGCGCTGCCATTTTTAGATCCACTTGCATACTTGGTAGATATTTCTGCATGGCAGATCCAAAAAGTGAACCCAATCCACCGCCCAAAGTAAAGAGAGGTGCTAAGGTTCCACCGGAAGTTCCACTGCCGAGTGAAATACTCCACGACAACCATTTCATGAAAATAAAGAAAAATAAGGAAGCTCCCACCCATTGACCGTTAATGATCTCTTCGATGTTGACGTAACCAACACCCATTGTTTTAGGACTGAAGTAACCAACGACTCCAACCACCAAACCACCGATGGCCGGCCACCACATCCAGTGAATATGACTTTCATCAAAAAGGTCTTCAACCCAGTAAATAATTTTGGTGATAAAGATCGCTGCAAAACCAAGCAGAATTCCCTCAATCAGATAAAGCGGCAAAGATTGAGTCGCCACTTCTGAAAGGGTACCCATATGAAACGCCGGAGCTAATCCAAAAGTCATCGAGCGATAGCCATAAGCTGTGAGTGAAGCGAGAGCCACCGGCAAAAAAGATTTCGGACGATATTCAAAAAGCAATAATTCAATGGCCAGCAAGATGGCTGAAACCGGACTTCCGAAAATCGAAGTCATCCCCGCCGCAGCACCGGCAGCAAGCAATATTTTTCTGTCGTATTTATTAAAATATCTAATTCGCCCCATCCAACTTCCGATGGCACTGCCAGTTGCAATGATCGGCCCTTCGGCTCCGAAGGGGCCCCCGCTACCGATAGAGAAAGCGGCAGAAATGGGTTTCAGCAAAGTCAGTCGTCTGGGAATCAAACTTTCTTTATAAAGAACGGTTTCCATGGCTTCCGGAATTCCGTGGCCGCGAATAGCTTCGTGACCAAATTTAGCCATCAACCCCACGATCACTCCGCCCACCACAGGAACGGCGACGACCCACCAACCGAGGTGATTGTCGGCGGGACTGCTGGCGACGAAGGAAAAGGTCTGATAGAAAAAGATATTGGTGAACAGATTGATGATTTTCACCAAAACCTGCCCAACAACCCCACCGGCAAGACCGACGAGAAGACTGGTCAACAAAACAAGAACAAGTGAATGATGAAGGGGACCCTTACGCTGCAAATCGAATTTTTTCATGGAATCCAATATATATGGGGTCCCATGCAATAATCAAGATGCTCTTACAAATTTCTTCGGTACTGCCCCCCGACCTCATAAAGAGCCGTGGTCATTTGGTAGAGAGAACAAACCCGGGCCGCAATCATCAGCGCTTCAAAGATATTCCCGCCGTGAAGGACGGATTCCTTGAGCGTTTGCAGGGCCTTTTCGGCCTCGGAGTGATGAGATTTCTGAAATCCTCTGACCTGGTCCAGTTGATAGTTCTTTTCATCTTGAGAAGCTCTGGCCATCTCAATTTTCGGCGGAACATAATTAGCATTCAAAGTTTTTGGATCAATGAAAGTATTAACTCCAATGATGGGGAGCTCGCCCGAGTGTTTCAGATGCTCATAGGTCATGGACTCTTCTTGAATTTTTGAACGCTGATACTGAGTCTCCATGGCGCCAAGAACCCCGCCGCGTTCATTGATCTTCATAAACTCGGAAAGTACGGCCTCTTCCACCAAGTCGGTCAGTTCTTCGATAAAATAAGACCCTTGAATCGGATTTTCATTTTTGGTCATGCCGAATTCCCGGTTGATGATCAATTGAATCGCCATTGCCCTTCGAACACTGGCTTCGGTCGGCGTCGTGATCGCTTCATCATAGGCATTGGTATGAAGACTGTTGCAATTATCATAAATCGCAAGCAAGGCCTGCAGAGTCGTTCTGATATCGTTAAAATCAATTTCCTGTGCGTGCAGCGATCTGCCGCTGGTTTGAATATGATATTTCAATTTTTGCGAGCGATCATTGGCTTTGTAAAGATCGCGCATCGCAATTGCCCAAATCCGGCGCGCCACTCGTCCCAAGACTGAGTACTCAGGATCAAGACCATTGCTAAAAAAGAACGACAGATTTTGCGCAAAATCATCGGCCTTCATGCCGCGAGCTAAGTAATATTCCACAAACGTAAAACCGTTCGACAAAGTAAACGCCAACTGACTGATGGGATTGGCTCCTGCTTCAGCAATGTGGTAACCAGAAATACTGACGGAATAAAAATTACGAATCAGATTTTGCACAAAGTAAGCTTGAATATCGCCCATCATTTTCAGCGCAAAATTAATCGAGAAAATGCAAGTGTTCTGCCCTTGATCTTCTTTCAAGATATCGGCCTGCACCGTGCCGCGCACTTGCGACAGAGTCCAAGCTTTGAGCTCCGCATGTTCGCTGTCGCTCAGTTTTCGCTTCAGTTCTTTTTCTTTTTTCTCGACCTGTTGATCAATCGCCGTATTAAAAAAGAAAGCCAGGATCATGGGTGCCGGACCATTGATCGTCATACTGACGCTGGTGTTGGGATTGCAAAGATCAAACTCTTTGTAGAGTTTTTTCATATCATCGAGAGTGCAAATCGAAACACCACTTTCGCCGACTTTGCCGAAAATATCAGGACGAGGATCAGGATCTTGACCGTATAAAGTCACGCTATCAAAAGCGGTCGAGAGCCGCTGCGCTTTCTCCCCTTCACAAAGGTAATGAAAACGCCTGTTCGTGCGCTCAGGAGTTCCTTCACCCGCAAACATGCGCTTAGGATCTTCATCTTCGCGCTTGAGAGGAAAAACTCCAGCCGTGAATGGAAATTCGCCCGGAATATTTTCAAGTCTCAGATAACGAAAGCGATCGCCCCAGTCGGAAATTTTAGGAACGACGACGCGTCTTATTTTTGTTCCCGACAATGAAGTGCGAATCAAAGGCTGTCTTAGTTCTTTGCCGCGCACATGAAACACCAACTCATCTTGTGCATAGGCCGTTTGCAGCTTTGAGAAATTTTCGATTTGATGAATTTCATCCGTCGTAAAATCTTGAATCAATTCTTTGTGCGCTTTTTCAATCTGCTGCGCTGACAAACCCAACAAATCTGAGACTTGCTTTAAAGCTCCCATTTGCGAGGCTTTCTTCGCCAAAGTTTCCGTGCGAGATTTGTACTTACGAACAGTTGAGACAATCTCGGCTAAATAATTTTGCCTTTCCGGTGGGATAATCACATGTTCATCCGCCGACAAAATATTCTTTTTATATGATTCCGACAGTTGCCAGTGGTAGCCGGACTCTTTGGTTTCAAGTAAATCCGTCAGCGCAAAAAATAATTTATTCACGCCTGAATCGTTAAATTGCGATGCTTGTGTGAGAAAGACCGGAACTGGTTGCTCATTATTAAAAATATGGCGACTGCGGCGATACTGCTTTGACACATCTCTTAAGGCATCATGAGCGCCTCTCCGATCCGCTTTATTCACCGCCACGAGATCGGCAAAATCAATCATGTCGATTTTTTCAAGCTGTGATTGCGCTCCAAAATCAGAGGTCATTACATACATCGACAAATCACTGACTTCAGTGATTGCCATATTTCCTTGGCCAATGCCCGAGGTTTCAGCGATGATCAAATCAAAATCAAGCTGCTTTAAAAATTGTAAAATTGCCGGCAAACTTTCAGCAATCTCACGACCCGATCCCCGGGACGCCACCGAGCGCATAAAAACACGATGACGAGAAAGCGAATTCATCCGAATGCGATCGCCCAGAAGCGAGCCACCGGTTTTTCTTTTTGACGGATCAACACAAACGACGGCAATTTTTTTATCTGAATAAGCGTTCAAGTAGCGTTGAACCAACTCATCAATGAGACTTGATTTTCCAGCTCCGCCAGTTCCTGTGATCCCCAAAACAAGCGGCGCTTTTTCTTTACGCACAAAGGTCGTTAATCCCACATCCTTCGGAGATGGAATCTTACCACTGCTTTCAACAATATTTAAAGCGGAGCCAATCTCAAAACCAGGAACAGAATTTCCATGATCGACTTGCATGTGAGCAGGCGCCGATTTTGTTTTTTTCAAAGCGAACTCTTTGGCTTTCGCCACTGGATCAAAATCACAGCCTTCGATGATCATATTGATCATGCCTTCAAGACCTAAGCGTCTTCCGTCATCGGGATGAAAAATTTGAGCAATACCATAATTTTCAAGCTCACGCTTTTCTTCATGAACAATAACTCCGCCACCACCGCCGTAGATTTGCACAAAACCCGCACCCGCATTATCCAGCAGATCGCGCATGTATTTGAAATATTCCATGTGGCCGCCCTGATAAGAGCTAATGCACACGCCTTGCGCCCCTTCTTGCAGTACGGCCCTGACCACATCACTGACCGAGCGATTGTGCCCAAGATGAATGACCTCGGCCCCAAACTCTTGCAACAGTCGGCGCATGATATTGATCGTGGCATCATGACCATCAAACAGCGAAGCTGCGGTCACGATTCGAATCACATGCTGAGGCTTATGTCTGTTCATACTTACAATCCGGTGAAGTTGGGTTTTCTTTTTTCTAAAAAGGCTGTCGTGCCTTCGCGCATATCTTTAGTTTCAAAAAGTATTGAAAATTCTTGCGCTTCAATCTCAGTCGCTAAATTCATTTCAGTATCAAAAGTTCTAAGAATCGATTTTTTAGCATGAGCAATCGCCACCGGAGCACGGGACGAAATCGTTTGCGCTGTTTTTATCGCGGCAGGCAAAAGCTCAGCCAGCGGCAATACTTTATTCACAAGTCCTATGCGATAAGCTTCAGCAGCCGAAATCATCTCACCCGTGTAAGTCAGTTCTTTAGCGCGGTTTTGTCCGACCACTCGAGACAGACGAATGGTTCCGCCAAATCCAGGCATCAAACCTAAAGTCACTTCAGGTAAAGCAAATTTCGCATTTTCACTGGCGTAAATAAAATCACAAGCCAGAGCTAACTCACAACCGCCGCCCAAAGCAAAACCGTTGACTGCGGCAATCACCGGAATTTTTAAATTTTCAAAACTATTTAATAACTGATGTCCAAGCTCAGCAAATTTCAAAGCTTGAGCGGAAGTCAAACTGCTCATCTCTTTGATATCTCCACCAGCCACGAAAGATTTTTCTCCCTGACCCGTGAGAACCAAAGCAGCACATTCAGAAAAATTTTTCTGTGCAAGCATTGCGATAGCCGCACTCATTTCATCAATGACTTGCGAATTGAGCGCATTCAAAGCCTCAGGGCGAGAAATGGTCATTACCCAAACTTTGCCATGATTTTCTAATTTGAGAGTTTGATAGCTCATCCTTACTTCGCCTCGTATTTATAAAATCCGCGACCTGATTTTCGTCCCAGCCATCCAGCTTCGACATATTTCACCAGCAAGGGACAAGGACGATATTTTGAGTCGCCAAGACCTTCATGCAAAACGTTCATGATCGCAAGACAAGTATCAAGCCCGATAAAATCCGCCAACGTCAGCGGTCCCATCGGTTGATTGGTGCCAAGTTTCATTGCTGAATCAATACTTTCCACCGAAGCAATGCCTTCATGAAGAGTGTACACCGCTTCGTTGATCATCGGCATCAGAATCCGATTGACGATAAAACCCGGCATATCTTTCGTGCTTTCGACAAAAGTTTTATCCATTTTCTCGGCTAAAGCTTTGATTGCGGAAAAAGTTTCATCGGAAGTTTGCAAACCCCGAATGCCTTCCACCAATTTCATCAGCGGCACTGGATTCATAAAATGCATTCCTGCCACCTTGTCCGGACGCTTGGTGACCCCGGCAATTTTGGTGATGGAAATACTGGATGTGTTTGATAATAACAAAGTCTGCGGCTTCACCACGCTATCGAGTTCTTTAAAAATTTTTAATTTCAAATCAATGTTTTCAGTGGCTGCCTCAACCACGAAGTCACAATCTTTAAGCCCCTGAATATTTTCTGAAGTTTTGATATGGCTTAAGATTTCTTTTTTCTTCTCTTCAGTGAGAAGATTTTTTTTAATCAGTCGATCCAAACTTGAGTTGATCGCTTTCATACCTTTTTCTAAAGCTCCGGCTGACACATCCATCATGATCACGTTCAAACCAAAAGTCGCTGCGACCTGAGCAATTCCATTCCCCATTTGTCCGCTACCGACAACACCCAAAAGACTCACAACTGACCTCCCAAAATATGAGCTATTTTCATCTCACACTGAGCCTGGGCAGTCATCACACTTTAAAGAAAATTGGAATTCAAGCGGAATAGAATCAGCGCTTCGTCATTATTGATCGAAGGCGTTTCTGTATTTTTATTGAGCCACAAGGTCACCATGCTCAAATGATCCGAAGAGGTCACGGAGACTCCCGCGCCGTAACTTTTCTTGACCGTGGTTGGATCTTGTAAATTGGCTTGCCACTGCTCAAAACGAGCCAGAAGGTTCAAATCCCCCTTCACATTCCAACTGCCATCCACATGTCCCCAACCAAAAGGGCTTTTGTTATCACCTTGTAAAATATCACCGCGACCATATTCCGCTAAAACCAAATTCCGTCGCCATTTGCGAAAAAGCGCCACACTGAGTTGCCTGATTTTTGCGGGCTGAGTCGGATCAAAATCAAACCCCTCTTGACTTGCCGCCAGCGAATTCTGCGTTGACTCGGGCTTGGTGTTTCCCACTTGCCCCGAAGCTAAAAAACCAATGCCGTCGGATGTCAAAATCCGCCATTGTCCCGTGACCCACAATTTTCCATCCTCATTGGTGCCAGATTCACCATTGTGAATCGTCAGCGTGGTCAAAAAGGGCTTATGTTCCGTGCGAAACTCGATGCCATAATCCCGACGAATAAACCAACGGTTTTCACGAACGTGTGTGATCGGCATGGTCCATTCCCACTCAGGAAATGCTCCTTCATAGCCAAATGGAATTTCAAGAATTCCGGCTCGCACATCCATGTACGGAGTTCTTGCTCGCACAAAGGCCTTCGTCAATTCCACGGTTTCAGCTTTGGGAGCAAACCAAATCGCAGGCGCAATCAAATCACCACTGCCAAGGCCGATCTCAGCATCCAGACTTTCGTCTCGCTCCCAGCGAAAACTGATCCATGATTCTTTGAGTTCAAATCCGTCTTGCCCAGGCTCTTGCAAATAAGCTCGTGGAGATAAAGAAAATTCAGAAAATTCAAAACGCCCGGCTTTTTCCCCCTCAGCAAACGCCGAAGATGACGAAAAAATCGGCAGCAAAAGAGTCAGCGGGATAAAAAGTGCAGCAAAAAAAGATTTGCGAGAAGAATTGTTAGTCACTTTTCCGAGTCTAAAAGCAATCAAGGTCATTTGGCGAGACATTTTTACGCGCTTCTGGTCTTGAAACAGAAGGTCTCTCGCCTCACACTCAAACTTGATGACAGCATTTGCCGCGATGACTCTTTGGACGTTTCTATTTGGCTTTATACCTTCAGCCGGCGCCGCCAGTGGGACTGCCATCTCTTTTTATCGTTCGCCGCAAAGTCTTTTTGCATCAGGTCAGACTTCCGAAAGAAATCTGCAAAAAAATTGGGTCAAAGATTCTTTTCAATTCTCGCTTTTGGTCAACAAGGATCATCGCCAATTTTGGATGGATGCCGACAAAGTCGCCAGAGATTTTGATTTAAGCTCTCGCGTTCGAAGTGCAGATCAACGCCCCTGGCGCGTGGTTGAATGGAAGGGCTCAGCCCTTTTGGTCGAAGACTTTAAAACTTCCGAGCGAAAGATGTTCGACATCAATGCTGTCCAACCCGATCCCGCCGATCTGGGACTGGCGATGACGCTGATTGAAACTCAAATTCGCGCTGAACCTAATTGGAAAAGCCAAGGACTGCTCACCATTCCGGCACAAACAAGACTGCAACTGATTTCTATTCAAGATTCTTGGGCGCAGGTGGCACTGCTTGATTCGCACTCAAGTTCGCAAACCTCTCTCGGATATGTGGATCTCAGCAATGTGCTGCTGAAGATGGATTTTGCCGCATTTGTTTTGATCAAGGGCGAGTGGCAACCTTTTCATCACCGCGACGGCGATCAAATTTATATTTCGGACTCAAAATCAGTGAACTGGAAATCGGTGCAAGGAATTCTCACCAAGGCCAATATGGGAGTTTCACTTTGCGTGGATGACAACAAGCATTTGTTGCTCAGACAGAATTTAGAAATTTTAAAATCGCAGCCCCAGACTTGGAAAGTCAGCCAATTGCCGGGGCATGGTTTGGTTTATTGGGCATTGCCTGAAGCTCAGGAAATAAAACCCACCACCTTGGTTGATGGAGTGATCACCACCGATCAACTGCTTCACCGCGAAGTGAGCTCGGTGGCTTTTCATCCGACCAATCCCAAATTTGGCATCGCTTCGGCGGAGGGAATTTTTCTCACAAAAGATGGCGAGCACTGGCAGCGTCTGGCGCAATTTCGGACGCAAAATCATGCGGTTTCGATTGATTCCAAAGGTCGTTTGTATGTCGGCGATCTGCGCTCGCAAAATCAAGGGCAAAGTTTTGAGCCTTATTTTCGCTGGGAACTTTTAGCAAGTCTCGTTGAAAATCATCTCACCTCGCCGTCTCATGAACTGCGTCTGGATTCGATTTCATTCTCCGCTAAAAATATTTTACAAATTGAAGTCAGTAACGGCTCACAAAAATTACGCCTGGCCGCTCGCAACGAAGGCCCACTGATCACGCATTGGGATGTCAACTGACGACGTTAATTAAAATATGTCTTCATCTGCTGAAAAACGAGATCCATTAACTCTGCCCGCGTCTCATAGGTGTAAGACAAAGTCTCTACCATTGGTAAAAATCGAACTTCAATCTCGGTGGTCCATTTGTCGCGATTGGGAATCATTGTCCCCTTCGGCATAATGTCTCGGGCTCCGTGAATCACCACCGGAATAATGGGAAGCTTTGCTTGAATGGCAAAAACAAAAGGTCCAGCTTTAAATGGCAACAAAGTTTCTTCAACACTTCGTCCGCCTTCAGGCGAAAGAGCAAAAAAATCACCTTCTTTGTTTAAGTTATCAGCCACTTCTTTATAGACTCGAAAAACATCTTCTCGGCTTTGGCGCGCAATCGGCAAAACTCCAAAGGCCTTCATAGCTCCGCTAAAAATGGGAATCTTAAAGAGTTCAATCTTTGCTCCATAGCGAACCGGCACGATCGTAAATAGCGCAAACACATCAAAGAAACTGGTGTGATTAAAAAGAAAAAGACAATTCGCCGACGTTAAATTTTCTTGGCCAATGACTTTGAGCTTGACTCCGAACATTCGCAAACTGTTGCTGGTCCAAAATTGTCCGACGCGAATCAAATGCTTCCGATCCTTGGTGAAAGCCACCAAAACCATCACCGCACTACACCCCGCCGTCAAGAGAACAAAGAAAATCATCATGATCGCTGAGCGAATAAAAGAAAGGATCTTCATGGATTTTCAACATCCGGAAAAAGGCGATGACGAGCTGCCATTCGTTGACGCTTTTTATAAGCTTGATGTGCTGACGGTCCTGATAAAATTTTCTGGTGTGCTGATTGATCCATGATCTGAACTTCAAAAGGATAAAAGAACGAAAATGTCCCTTTGCCACCCGGAACTTCAACACGGACTAATTTCCGCGAGATAAATTTAATAAATTGATAATCCCCACCTGAAAAAAGATTTTCCTTTTTAAAGAAAGAGCCCTCGTCTTTATGAGCTTCCAAATAATCTTTTAGAAATTGATCCATTTGCTCCGCATCCATTTTTTTGGCTTGCGGAAGAAGTTCTTCACAGGCTTTTAAAAAAAGCTCTACCGGATAAAGATTATTGGTGGATTGATCCGGAATGATTTGCGGAAAACTGATCAGATTTTCTTTGACTAAAAACCGCACCACCAAAAAAACATCAAACAGAGATTTGGTGACAAATCGAACGCCCAATTTATCAAGCACATTCAAAGCCAAGGCATCGGGCTTAGCTAAAAGCTTAATGACCGTACTTGAAGAAGTTTTAAACGGTTTGACTTCAAAGCCGTTCAAAGAGATCGCTTCATCTCCAGAGGCCGCATCGTCCACTTTTCGAAGGTACGTTTTTCCCGTCGTCCCGTCATGCAGGATGCAAGACTGAAAGGGAGATAAAATTTGTTTCTGAATTTCTTCAGCAAACGAAGCAAATAAATCATTTTCTGAATGCACAAACACATGCATCGCCCGCAAAAGCGCACACGACCAGCGCTGCAGCTCGCGGTCGGCTCCATGAGCTGTGACCGACTGACTGGCATACAACAAAAGCTTTCTTACATCTTCCAGTTGCTTAGGATCACGCAGAAGCTCAGGAATTTCCTCTGGCGAAAAACCTAATTTTTCTTGCATCAAAACCAAAGACCGACGGTGAAAGTACCAAAGCTTTTCCATGTCGTTTTGATTTTCAGGATCAAAACCATATCCGCGCAGAAAAGCATCGGCCTCGGCCAAGGTTTTTAAATTCATCCTTGGCAGATCAATCGCAGATCTACCGCCAATCACTGAATTCAGAAGGGATTCATTAAATTGAAATCTATGTGGCATAAAAAAAGCCGCTCTCTCTAAGAACGGCTTTATTAGACCTTGAGTGTTAAAACTGGATCAAGTCTGAAGGCGTTAACCCTTTACTGGCAAACCAAGAAATCTGCGATCGGCATTGAAAAAGAACCGATAGTGCCGGTTTGACCGCCATTGGTATTTTGGTAAGAAATTGTTCCTTGCACAGTCCCAGCGGTATTACCTGAGGTGTAAGAACCTTGGACTTGCACAACACCGTAGTTATCTTGGAACTGCAAAGTCATTTGACCATTCATCACTTGTCCTGAAGTCACAGGCATGAAGGTATCAATCGGCGCATCTTGTCCTGCTTGTGCTAAAGAATCAATCACTCGAATGAAGATTCCGTTGGAACCGTTGGCAACGACTTGTTGATTATAAGCACAATTCAAAGCGATATGTCCTGCGACTTGCACGCTAACGATGGAGCCAATTTGTGAAGCATCCATTCCTGCCGACAAGAAGCCAAGTATCGACTGAGGATTTGCTCCTGAAACTTGAGCTAACTGATAAGCATAACCGTTGGTCGAAAAAGTTCCGCCATTTCGTCCCGCCGCTCCGTTGTAACCCGATCTGACTGGGGCGCTGTCGTCCTTACTTTGACTGCAAGCTTGGATTCCAAGCATTGAGACTGTCAAAAGACCTAATAAGAATGATCGATACATGTTTGTTGCTTTCATAACTAAACTCCTCTTGATACCTGTCTCTAAGGCAACAAAGAAGCCAGCTTTGGCATGATCTTAAGCAATAGATTGAGTTTGGTCGTCTCAAAATGAGACAGGACTCAGAAAGAGCCCTGTTTGGTCATTCGGTTGTCTAAATTTTAATCAAAAATTTATGGAGCATTGGGGAAGTTTGGCCATGAAACCAAGGCAGAACAAGAAACGAAGTTTCCGGTTGGATTGATGAAATACTCATCTTCAACATAAACATGGAAAGCAACACCTTGAATGGTCACAGTTGCATTGCCCTGTCCAATCCCGCCACCAGCATTGTAAGGCGCACCGGTTCCAAAAGCATTCGCACTTGCTGATTGGCCTTTATAAGTGATTGTTGCTTGAGCATTACAGCCAGGATCTCTCTGAAGATTATTGGCACTGGCACTTCCACCAGACGCGAATGAATTGCAATTATAAGAGCCATTGATTGGCCCGACACAAGTTTTTCCCGTCACAACAGGCCTTGCTGGTGGAAGCGTTGTCGTTGGTGGTGGCAACGTCGTTGTCGTGGTGGTTGTAGTTACTTTCACTGTTGTCGTTGTGACAGGGGGAAGCGTTGTCGTCGTGACAACCTTCATGGTGGTCGTTGTCGTCGGTGGCAACGTCGTTGTCGTGGTGGTTGCAGTTACTTTCACTGTCGTCGTCGTGACAGGGGGAAGTGTCGTTGTCACAACTTTCATTGTTGTTGTCGTTGGTAGTGGCAGAGTTGTTGTCGTCGTGGTCGAATTCATTGCAGCAATCAGTGTCACGCAAGCCGGAGCATCACCGCTCTTATCCAGCGCACAGACTTTCCAAGTGCACCCGCCGATAGAGTCAGCCATCTTGCTTGAGTAAATAAATGAATTATCGCCAAACTGAAATTCAGCTCCACTTTGCGTGAGATCCAGAGTGAATGGCTGATACTTGCTATTTCCCGAACACTGTCCCGACACCAGTTGCATCGATGAATTTGGATTATCCAGTCCAGAGATGAGAGCATCACCAGCTCCGGAGAGTTTAAAATCGTAAGTCTGTCCTGGGATCGCGGTGAAAGAATTCACTCCGGCAGGAGTAATCCCGCTCCCCGTGACCAGCATTGAGAACGAACTGCTGGTCGCCGCCGTGATTCCGGATGAGCTTAAAGAGCTTTGATCAAAATTAACTTTGGCGCAGTTTTGAAAACCCACAGCCAACAAAATGATGATTCCACAGACTGCCGAAATCTTTTTATTTTTCAGCAGACTGAATTCTATTTTACGCATGTCTCTTTTTCGGTCGTTGGCTGTAAGAACTAAACCCATCGTCTCAAGATGAGACAATCATTTTCAAATCACTGACTAGTAAAACTTGCGCTGAGTTTTTGCCATGTTCCGCAGTGGATTGCTTGGCTTTAAGCGCGCAGCCCCTTTGGCCGCATAAATTTCCAACTGATCCACAACATATTGCGAACCAATAGAGTCAGCATATTTCAAAAGCCCTCCGCGAAATGGCGGAAAACCTGTTCCCATAATCATAGCGAGATCCACTTCATGGGGAGTTTCCACGATGCGATCCTCAAGCAAAGCCAGCGCACATTCGTTGATCATGGCAAACACACCACGTTCAATGCACTCTTTAGTGGAAAGTTTATTGGTCGGAGATGACAAACCCAGATCAGCATAAACTGTTTGATCCACATCCCCACGACGGCCACTGGAATCATATTTATAAAAGCCTTTGCCGTTTTTCTTTCCTTTTCGCTCAGATTTTTCTAATTTTTCCATGGCTGCGGCCATTTCAATTCTGGCGCCGAAAGATTTTTTAAAAATCTTCAGCACTTTCACGCACACATCAAGGCCGACTTCATCCATCAAAGCAAAAGGCCCCATCGGCATGCCGAACTCATTCACAAAAGCCTTGTCGACAGTTTCAACACTCATTCCCTCTTGCAATAAGAAGGCTGCTTCACCCATGTAAGGTAACAGCAAACGATTCACCAAAAAGCCGGGGCCATCTTTCACGACCACGGGCATTTTTCCCATGCGTTTCGCGAGATCAAAGATTGTCGCAATGGTTTGATCGCCGGTTTTTTGACCGCGAATCACTTCCACCAATGGCATTTTATGAACGGGATTGAAAAAGTGCATGCCGGCCAGAAGCTCTGGCTTTGGATGTCCGGTGGCAATTTCAGTCACAGATAAAGATGAGGTGTTGGTCGCAATGATCGCATCAGAGCGCATTTGCTTTGCGGTCTCAGCCACCACTTTCTTTTTGATTTCGATATCTTCAACAATGGCTTCAATCACTACATCGAGATTGCCAAAGCCTGAGTAATCAATCGTCCCTGTGATATGATCCATTTTTTGTTGGAATTCATATTTGTTGATGCGTTTCTTTTTGACTTCCTTTGCCCACAGATCACGAGCATGCTTTAAGCCCTTGCCGATCGCATCGAAGTTCACATCTTTCATTCGTGCTTCAATGCCTTTATCAGCAGCAACATAGGCAATTCCGCCACCCATGGTTCCAGCGCCTAAAATTCCAATGGCGTGAACCGGCTTTGGTTTCACATCAACACCGGGTACTCCATTTTGTTTTTTCACCATCTCAGTGAGATAAAAAACGTGAATTAAATTTTTTGAAACATCCGTATTGGCACACTCAACAAAACCATCACGTTCCAGCTTCATCGCTTTTTCTCGAGAAGCGCCGTAAGATTTGGCAATCACCTCAATGGCTTTGATTTGCGCTGGATAATGTCCATGAGTCATTTTTAAAACCGATTTTTTTGCTTGCGAGAAAACAATCGATTTCAATGGCCCTTCTAAAATCACATTCGGGAGACCATGGGCTTTAAAAGTTTTACGGCGTTTTTTTGCTCCGTCGCTAATAGCTTCATTGGCCATGCGGACAGCTTGTTCCATTAAGATCGAAGGATGCACCACTTGATCGACCAATCCCATTTTTAAAGCTTTTTGCGGAATGACCAGTTTGCCTTGCAGGATAATATCCAGCGCATTTTGCAAACCTAAGATTCGCGGCATGCGGAAAGTTCCACCAAAGCCAGGAATGATTCCCAATTTTGTTTCCGGAAGTCCGATGCGCGTTGATTTGTCTTCATCAGCAATGCGGTAATCACAAGACATGATGAATTCGCAACCACCACCCGCACACGCGCCAGAGACCGCTGCGATGGTTGGCATTGGTAGATCTTCAACCTCGTTCATGATCTCTTGGCCGGTGGCCACCGCTTTTTCATATTGCTCGCGAGTGCTCATGGCTTTGATTTCTTCGATATCCGCACCGGCAATAAAAATTTTCGGTTTGTTGGATTTAAAAATCACCGCTTTGAAACGTGATTTACGAAGCTCGCCCACGACTTCACGAAGTCTTAGCATCATGGCGGTGTTAAATTTATTTACTTTTTCGCCGACCATATCAAATTCAACGACGGCGATATCACCTTGCTCAACGATTCGGATTGATTCTTGAATACTCATAGCTGCATCCTTTTTCTATTTCTTAAATCTTAAAAACTTAGGCTTCGGACTCGAGGATCATGGCTCCGCCCTGTCCTCCACCGATACACAATGTGGCAAGACCAAATTGAACTTGTCTTCGTTTCATTTCTTTCATCAATGTCACAACCAAACGAGTGCCTGTGGCTCCCACTGGGTGCCCGTAGGCAATCGCTCCGCCGTTGACATTCATGATGTCGTCGTTCATTTCTCCGACCTTGCCAGACAAACCTAATTTATCTTTGCCAAACTGATCTGACGCCAAGGCTTTTTGACAAGCAATCACTTGCGCCGCAAAAGCTTCGTTCAACTCAACAAGTCCGATGTCTTTCAATGTCAGCCCTGCACGCTTCAATGCCAGTGGTGTTGCGTAAGCGGGACCGAGTCCCATTCTTTCAGGCTCGCAACCTGCAAAACCATAGCTGAGAATTCGAGCCATCGGCTTATAACCAAGTTCGCTCGCTTTTTGACGAGACATCATCAGCACATTCGCCGCACCATCAGTGATCGGGCAACTGTTGCCTGCCGTAATCGAACCTGTGCGCTTATCAAAGAAAGGTTTTAATTTCGCAAGCGCTTCCATGGTTTGATTTTCACGAGGACCAATATCACTCAGCAAAGTTTCTTTGTAATCAGGGCCTATTGGCAACGGCGCAATTTCTTCGCCCGTGCGACCTTCTTTGGCAGCTTTTGCTGCCAGTTTGTGCGAGCGCAAAGAAAATTTATCCTGCTCTTCGCGAGAAATGTGCCACTCTTTGGCTAAAATTTCTGCGGTCTGTCCCATGTTGATGCCGACAAAAGGATCCGTCAGTCCTTGCATGATTGAAATGATCGGAAAATAATCATCCTTCATGTTGGAAGTGAGAAGCGCTTTGATCTGTTTCATGTCCGCTTTGAAAAGTTGCGCTAAAAGCGGAATCGCTTGCTTCGGCCCTCGGGCCGCAAACAGCTTGGTGTAAAGCGCTTGAAATTTTTGTGGCAACAGAGTTGGCATTTGCGACATGCTCTCAGTTCCGCCGGCAATAATCACGTCCATGGTGCCTGATTTGATTTTCTCGTAACCACTCGAGATACTTTCTAATGCTGAAGCACAATTTCTATGCACAGTGTAAGCAGAGGTGCGCTGCGGAATGCCCGCATTGAGCGCCACAACTCGCGAAATATTCACAGCATCGACGGGGTTTCCAGTATTGCCGAAAATCACTTCATCGACAATATCCACATCCAAGTTGGTGCGCGCGATGAGTTCTTTCATGGCGACTTTTCCAAGCTCGGCCGGATGAATGGATTGCAATTTGGTTCCTGCTTTTGCAAACGGAGTTCTGATCCCATCAACAATGACGACATCACGAGGTGACTGAGCTGCTGCTGCCATAGACAACTTCCTTTTCTATATTTCTTCGGCTTTTTTGGGAGCTCTCAAATCGTACTGCGAAAAGACCTCGTGGGGAAAACTTCTTTCGCAAAGATGACGACTTGCACCTTAAAATCTTTAATACCCAAAGTCCTGGCATCGTATTAAAAATAGAGTTCTGACTTTAACGAGATTCTCGAAGGAAATAGACATGTCAAACGTTTCGAATCTAGACCAGGAAGCCTTGGATTTTCACTCGAAAGGAAAACCAGGTAAGATCGAAGTCATTCCCACCAAGCCAATGAACACCGAAAAAGCCTTAAGCCTTGCTTATTCTCCCGGAGTGGCCGCGCCGTGCAAAGCCATCGCCAAAGATCCCAACAAAGTTTATGACTACACCGCGCGCGGAAATCTCGTCGCGGTGATTTCAAACGGCACTGCCGTTCTTGGTCTAGGAAACATCGGCCCCCTTGCCGCAAAACCGGTGATGGAAGGCAAAGGAATTCTGTTTAAACAATTTTCCGGTATTGATGTTTTTGATCTCGAATTGAATGCCCCTGACGTGGAAACTTTTATTGCTGCGGTTAAAACTTTAGAGCCCACCTTTGGTGGAATTAATCTCGAGGACATCAAAGCCCCTGAGTGTTTTGAAATCGAAGAGCGTCTTAAAAAAGAAATGAAGATTCCGGTTTTTCATGATGATCAGCATGGCACGGCGATTATTTCAGGTGCCGCTCTCATGAATGCTTGCCAAGTCACGGGTCGTAAAATGTCTGACATTCGCATTGTCATGAATGGCGCGGGAGCAGCTTCGATTTCTTGCTCGCGAATTTTTATTTCTTTAGGCGCCAGACGCGAAAATATTATTGTCTGCGATTCCAATGGTGTGATTTACAAAGGCCGCACGGCTGGCATGAATAAGCAAAAAGAAGAATTTGCTGCCAGTACTGAAGCTCGAACTTTGGGACAAGCTTTGGTCGGAGCTGATGTTTTTATGGGCCTCAGTGTTGCCGGTGCTTTGACGGCTGAGATGATTAAGCCCATGGCGAAAAATCCAATTATTTTTGCCATGGCAAATCCGGATCCTGAAATTGATCCCGCTGTTGCGAAGGCAGCACGTCCTGATGCCATCATTGCCACGGGACGATCTGATTATCCCAATCAAGTGAATAACGTCTTAGGCTTTCCGTCGATTTTTCGCGGAGCCTTAGACACTCGTGCCACGCAAATCAATGAAGAAATGAAATTAGCCGCAGTGAGTGCTCTGGCAAAATTAGCCAGACAAGATGTGCCGGAAAAAGTTTCAGCCGCTTACGGTGGAAAATTCTTTCGCTTTGGCGCTGAGTACTTGATTCCAAAACCTTTCGACTCGCGAGTGCTGATGTGGGTCGCTCCGGCTGTCGCAAAAGCAGCGATGGATTCAGGTGTTGCGCAAAAGAAAATCGAAAACTTCGATGCTTACCGTGAAACTTTAGAAGCCTATCAAGGACCATCGAAAGTTTTCATTCGCTCGGCGATCAATAAAGTTCGCGCCAACTCAACAGCCATGGGACGACTGCCGAAAATTATTTTCCCGGAAGGCAGCTCGAAAAAAGTGTTGAAAGCTCTCAGCACCATCGTGAATGAACAAATCTGCGAGCCCATCCTGATTGGTTACCCAGAACGTGTGAAAGAAAATATTGCGCTTTTGGAGCTTGAAAACCTCAAAGATATCCCAGTGATCCACCCAGCCTCTCATGCAAAATATAAACAATACGCAAAAGAATTATTTACCCGCCGGGGCCGCAAAGGTGTCACCAGTAAAGAGGCGGAGCGCTTGATGGCTGATCCGAATTACTTTGCCTCAATGATGGTTGAACAAGGCGATGCTGATGGCCTGGTCACAGGCTCGTCGATCAACTTTGGCGATGCCGTGAGACCCGTGCTTCAAACCATTGGTGTCGCTAAAGGGGCTGTGCCTTGTGGACTGAATATCGTGCTTTTGGAAGATCGCATGTTGTTTCTGGCTGATACCACGGTGAATATCAATCCCACGGCTGAAGAGTTGTCCGTCATTGCTGAACAGTGTGCGATGGTTGCTCAATATTTTAATCAGGAGCCGCGAATTGCGATGCTAAGCTATTCTAATTTTAGCGATCAACAAGGCTCACCTCATAAAATGCGCGAAGCTTGTCGCATCTTGAAGGAAAAGCGTCCTGATCTCAAAGTGGATGGTGATATGCAAGCCGATACGGCGGTCAACACGGAAATTATGAACCGCATTTTTCCCTTTTGTGAAATCAAAGAGGGTGCTAACATTTTAGTATTCCCGAACTTGGAGTCAGCGAACATCAGCTACAAACTCCTGCAACAGCTTGGGAAGGGAGAAGTTATCGGCCCATTTCTTTTGGGAGTTCGACGATCTGCCAATGTCCTTCAACGGACAACCACTGTTGACTCGATTGTCAACTCGGTGGTGCTCACTGCTCTTGAAGCTCAATATCTGATCGAACGGAGGAAACGCCATCAAAAAGGTTAAGGTTTTCAATTTGGAGGCTTATGAATAGGGCCCAAATTAAACAATCGGATCGTGCCATCGTTATCGGAGTGGGACTTAAAACCGAGCCCCTCTCTGAAATCAGAGAAAATCTTCTCGAGCTTCAGGAACTTGTGAATGCCGCCGGTGGAGAAGTGGTCGGATCGATTGTGCAAACCTTGCAGGCGTGGAATCCAGCGACTCTGATCGGCACCGGAAAAGTCGAAGAAGTAAAACAGATGGTGCAAGAATCCCAAGCCAATGTGGTGGTGATGGATCATCAACTCTCCGGCGTTCAATCTCGAAACTTAGAACAAGCCATCGGCTGCCAAATTCTGGATCGCAATCAATTGATCCTCGATATTTTTGCTCAGCGTGCACAAACCTACGAAGGAAAACTGCAAGTGGAGCTCGCACAAATGCTGGATCAACTCCCCCGCATGGTGGGCGCTTGGATGGATTCACTCTCTCGTCTGGGGGGTGGGATCGGAACTCGAGGTCCCGGCGAAACTGCGCTTGAAAATGACCGAAGACGAATTCGCGACCGAGTCACTGCGATCCGAAAAAAATTAGAAGCGGTCAAAAAACATCGCGCGCAACATAGAAACTCAAGACGCCGTCATGAAATTCCAAGCTTTGCGCTGATTGGTTACACGAACTCAGGAAAAAGCTCGCTGCTCAATCGCCTAACGGGCGCACAAGTGCTGTCAAAAAATCAGGTCTTCGCGACTCTTGATCCAACCACTCGCAAAGTCTTTTTGCAAGACGGCCCCCCCGCAGTTGTCACCGACACCGTGGGATTTATCCGAAAACTTCCGCCACAATTGATCGAAGCTTTTAAAGCAACGCTGGAAGAAAGTGCCGAGGCCGACGTTTTACTTCACGTGATTGATCTGTCTTCACCAAACATGGATCGCCAAATTGAAGTGGTCGATCAATTGATTGAAGAATTCAAATGGCAGGATAAAAAAATCATTCACATTTTTAATAAATTCGACGCCGCTTCGCCGGATCGACAATTCAAAGTGAAGCACTACCCGCGCGTTTTTGTTTCAGCTCTGACAGGCCAAGGATTAGACCAACTCAAAAAAGCCATGATCGAAGCCATTCAAGAAACGCAAGAAGATGTCGAGTTGTATTTCCCAAATATGTCTGAGTACCGCATCTACGATCTCTCACGCGAAACCCGCATCGTCAAAAAAGAAAAAGGCTCCGAAGGCACCGTCTGCTACGCCCAAATGACCCCAGGCCTCATCAACCGCTGGAAAGAATTCCTGATCAAGTAGGAACCTGGTTCTTTTTGCAGAAACAGTGCGCAATAAAACTCCGATTTTTAGTCGGAGCTTCTCGATATAAACTTAGGTCATGAAGCTAGTGATTTAAATTCAAAAATATTTTCTCGTTTAGCGTGGATCGATAAAGCCTTTGAGGGCTTGCATGACATCTGCGAAAAACATTTCGTCTTTGCCATAATTTTTTGTGCAATCTAAGGCGATGTCTCGCACCTTGGCCTTGAAACAAATTTTAGAAAGAAAGTCTTTCGGCATAGGGTTAACAAGTTCCCCGCCATCCCAGTCTGATTCTATGCAGGGATGGCCGTCATCTGCGAGAAGGGTCGATATAACATGGGCTCGTGCACCCTTAATAGTTTCTCCGTCGCTTCCGTTGTATTGGACAAACGAATAGACTCTGACATTTTCTCCCGCCTGAAATGCGACTTTGTTCGCTGATTCTAGTTGAGTATCTTCAGCGGTCACATGACGTGCGCTTTTTGCTTCTTCGCCTGTAAGATCAACAGTCAAATTCTCATAAGAAGTTTGATCAACAACGCAGGTTGGAGCTGAATGTCTGCTAGCGATTTTCGGAGCATAGTTTCCAAAAAAAGCTTTTGATGCGTGGTCATGGTGAATTATAATAACATCGTCACCGTAGTTCATAAAGTTCAAGTCAAGCCGCTTAGTAAATCGAGCTTGTGATTCTCCCCAACCATACGGATTTTCGTATTCGGCATGTGAAAATAAAGGTGCAAGAGTTAAGAATCCGGCAATTGCTATAGAAATCGTTTTCATAAAGTCTCCTATGGAGATTATTAAATAATATCGAGTTCTCGAAGTGCGAGAGCCATTCCACGATGCGGCTTCGTTTATTTGGATTTAAAGGGGGGGGGGCTGTCTAACTTTTGGCAAAGGTGTCCTTAATTGTCGAATGACCCACCGTCTCCCAGAAAAGAACGGCGTACCTTTTAGCTGAATCCATGAGTAATCTTTCTCGAACTTGAGGGATTGTTATGGATCAGGAAAATCAGAAGTTTCATTTTTTTTCTTATATTTCACGTATGAAATTGATTGATCGTTGGAGTCTCATGCGTTGTACGGAGCGTGAGAATGTGCAGGAGCATAGTCTGCAAGTGGCGATCATTGCGCACGCTTTGACTTTGATTAAAAATAAATATTTTGAAGGCACTCTGCCTGCGGAGAAGGTGGCGCTTTACGCCATTTATCATGATGCCACGGAAGTTCTCACGGGAGATTTGCCGACTCCGATTAAATATCAAAGCACTGACATTCGAAATGCTTACCAAGAGATCGAGAGAAATGCGGTTGAGCAGCTCTTAAAACTTTTGCCCGACGACTTGAAACCGGATTATCGAAATCTACTGATGATTCCTGAAGATGAAGTCCAAATTCGTAAAATCATCAAAGCCGCCGATACCATTTCTGCTTACATCAAATGTTTGGAAGAAGCTGCGGCTGGAAACAACGAATTTAGCCGGGCTAAGAAGTCTATTGAAGAAAAAGTGAAAGCTTTGTGCTCAGCTCCCGAAGTTGATTATTTTGTGAAACATTTTATTCCGAGTTTTTCTCTCACACTTGACGAGATCAGCCGCCCTTTTGAAGTTTAATCTGAAGTTAAGGAGATATTTATGCCGATGTTAGACTGGAAAGAATATTTGTCAGAAGTGAAAACTAGAATTTCTGGCATTGCGAAAATGCAGCCGGATCTTGTTAAAGGTTATCGCCTGATTTCAGAATCAAAACCTGAAAAGCCTGCTTTAGATCCTAAAACTCGCGAACTGATCGCACTCGCTGTGGCGATCACGACCAGATGCGATGGTTGTATTTCGGTTCACGTTGAAGCTGCAAAAAAGCATGGAGCGACTCGTGAAGAAATTTTGGAAGCGCTTGCTGTTTCCGTCGGAATCAACACCGGAACGGCGCTGATTTTTTCTGCTCGAACAATGGACGCTTACGACAATATTTAATTTTTGATGACTCGCCGTCTCCCAGAAAAGAACGGCGTACCTCTCAGAGTTTCTTCAAGCTAAGGATCGTCTCTCCCATGTAGCTGTCGCCTTCAGCTGGAGCATCTTCGGATTTGTTATTCAGTTGATAACTGCCGTCGGCATTTTTAATGAAATGAATTTCAGTCGACTTGGTATGTCCTGAGGAATCCTTAAAGCTTTGTCGATACTCTGACGAGTCTTTTTCTTCCAAGTAAGTTGTGTCTTTTTGATTTTTTAAAATGGCTAGACTGTTATCCAGAAAAGATCCGGCATTGAGCTGACTCATATAGCGAAATTTCACCGCAGGAACAGGAACTCCCGCAGGACTGATCGCATTTGCTTTGGAAACGATCAGATACTTATAGTCGCAATGATCCATCAAAAGCTGACCTGAATTTTTACAAGAGCTGATAAGATAATTTCCGTAAAAAGAAGCAAAGGGGCCATTTTGAATTTTCTGAATGGCTCCGTCAGAGGCTGGCTTCTTCGATGATTTTGCAGAAGCCGGAATACTTAAGAAGGTAGAAAGCAGTATTGTTAAAATGAGTTTCATTGTTATCTCCTAATCCGTGGGCGGTTCAAATTTTATGGATTTCTCACACAATCTCCCGTCGCTGTGATTCTTGCGCCACCATCAACCATTTCAAAATCAGTCACCTGAAGCCCCGAAAGATCCAGCGGAGTAAAATCAACATCCGTGTACTTGGTGACAGTAAAAGCATCATTGGCCGCAGTGAGCGCGATATTCCCACCATCCGACAGGAACATGCCGTACTTTTGCATCGCTCGTGCGACAACTTGTGCGGCTGGTTTCAAAGTGCTGACATTGAATGTCGATTTCAAACGAAAGTGCGCGCCATAAGGAACTGCCGAGGCTGTTGGACCTGAAGGGCCTCCGACGTGAGTTGCTGGATGAACATAAATCCCTTTGGCGATGCGAGCGTTCGGCAAAATAAATCGAATGGCGTGATTGATGACTCCGGCTTTGAGTTCATCCGCCGTGAATAACAATGGTGCCACCGGATATCCTGCCGCATCGGTGCTGGTGCACTGATCTCCTCTTCCACTCGCCGGATAAATTTTGTTGAGATCCCAAAGCACTCCGCACGTTGAGTGAACTTGATTACTGCTCACAGAAGATTGGTAAGATTCGTAAAGTTTATGATTCACGGTATCGACGACCAGCATGTGACAATCACCGCCATCGTTACAGGCATAAGCCGGATTACCCTCAACAGCTCCGCCGACAGGAACCGGGAAAGTTGTTAAGTTGTCACAATCGGGAGAATAGTAACCTGAGTTTTGAATAAACTGATCATAGGGAGTCACACTGGTGGCATACAAAATGTTGATGCTGGTGTCGACTTGCATGCGACCCGTTCCCCAGCCACCATTGCTACTCAGCCAGTTAATAATTGTGGCCGACTGTGAATCAAGTGCCGCTTTAGAAATATCTTGCGACCAAACAGCTCCCGCTGGGAAAAAGCCATATCCTCCGCCACTGCTTGGCAGAGTTGTCGTGGTTGTTGGTGGCAACATCGTCGTTGTGGTTGTCGTTAAATGTAAGGTTGTGGTTGTCGTACTTCCGCCGTGAAAAAGTGTCGTTGTTGTCGAAGTTGTGGTCGATGTCGTTGAGGGCGGCATCGTGGTTGTCGGCGAAGATCCACCACCGCTGCTGCTGTTTTGACTACTCACAGGAGTCGTCGAACTCATGCCGTTCGTGCATGAAATAGACATCAGACTTAAGGAGAGAAGACTTGCCGTCGTGAGAAATTTTGTTTTTATCATCATGCTGAATCAAAGATGCAAAGCAAATGCCGCATCCCCTTTTGAGACACCAAAAAAGAGAGTTCATTCAGCAAGATACAGCTGCTCATTTTTTCGATAGCGGCAGAAATCGTCTATGCCCACAAGAATGACCAAATGCTTTACAGGTTTTTGGTCTTGTTTTCATCAAGACATCACTCAGTATTTCCGATTGTGAAGTGATGGTCCGAGTGCATCTGTGGATTCTCTTTTCATTTTTCAGTTTTTGCAGCTTGTTCGCCCAGGCTGTTGTTACAACGTGCATTCAAGGCTCTGAAAAGAAAACTCAAATTCAAAATATAGTTGTGACTCAAGCTCCGGATGACAGTTTCCTGCGATATTTCCAAGTGTCTCAAGATAAAAATATTGTACGTAAAGTGGCTTCTGTCGTTGGCTGTGCCACTTATCAAACTCCAAGTAAAGATGTCATCGAAGATGCGGCAGAAATTCAGGAAAAATCCTCACAAATAAAAGTCAAACGCGAATGCTTTGTGGCCTCGATGAAGCGGGAACATGGCACCGACGAATTTTTCTGTCCTTCCTCTTCTTCCAAAGGTCGCATGTCCTTAGGAGTCCCGAGTGACAACGGGCAATGCCTGACTGATCAAATCGTTGACTACACCAGTTGGGCCTTTCATGAAGTTATCTCTTGCATGAGTGATCCAAAAAAACCCATTGATCCACTGACTCTTTTTGCATTGATGAATAATGAATCCGCTTTTCATTTTTATGTGGCAAGCAAAGGTGGCGTCGGCATCGGGCAACTCACCACCAGCGCGATTGATGCTGTTAACAATCCGGATCGATCTGGTTCCAACAATTATATCGAGCAAATTAAAAACAGCGACAATCCTCACTGCGCCCCTTTTAAAAAAGCATTGGCTGAGCCGCTAAAAAATTCATACGCTGGGGGCTATTGTCCTTTGCTTCAACCCTCCGGTGGATTTGCCAGATCTTTGGTTTACTCGGTTTCTTATTATTTAATGACGAGAGATACTTTGATGACTCGAGTGAATAGCTTTCTTGGAAAAAAAGGCGAAGAGCGCGCTTCTTTTTACAACTATGCCGCTCTTGCCATGTATGGTCCGACCGCCTTGAATGAGGAAAGTCATGTCATTCAGGCTTACACAGAATCAAAAGGTAATTTTACAAAATTCATGAGTGCGATGAGAAAAAAAATTCCTTACGTCGCCAATACCTTAAAATCAGCTGAAGACGTCATCACCAGCGAAGACACCAATATAAAAAATCTCGGCGATTGCCTTGAACCCTAAGCGTACGCCGTACTTTTTAAGTTTTGTTGATGCGTTTTTCAGCGAGACGGTATTCGCGGCGTTTTTTGCCAGCGAGATTGCGACGCTTTTGCTCGTCGTTTTCGAGAATGAGTGGCGGAACTTCGGTCGGTTGCCCATTAGCTCCGAGTGCTACGAAAGTAGTGTAAGCAGAAGCGGTGTGAAAAAGCTCGCCGGTTTTTGGATCTTCAGCTTCGACTCGCACACCAATTTCCATGGATGTTCGCGAGACAAAATTCACGCTGGCTTTGAGATTCACAACCCAGCCTTTTTTTACCGGAGCAATAAATGAGAGAGTATCAAGAGAGGCCGTGACGACTTCACGTCCTGAGTGTCGCTGAGATGCGATCGCGGCTGCGATATCGATCCAGGACATAATAACGCCCCCGAAAATAGTCCCGAGGGCGTTGGTGTGACTTGGAAGCACTAACTCGGTCATCACGACTTTAGAGGCTGAAACTGGTTTCCCTGCTAGAGCCATAAATCGTGATAACCTTTCCGTTCAATAACTAATTACAGACCCATTCCGACGTCAGAGTTTCCGCCACGGTTTCCACCGATGTCGTTACTGCGACCTGGAACGATTGTTGGTGTTCCACCAACAGTGGCGTTGCCAGCAGGAATAGTTTGCGTTGCTGCTGAGTTGTAAGCGTTGTTCTGAACAGTTTGTTCAGTCCGAGCTTCATTCTCAACAAAACCAAGATGAGGAAGGCACCAAACGATCAATTGTGCGCGCGACTTCACACTCATTTTTTTATAAATGTTTGTGAGGTGAAATTTAACTGTTTTTTCAGTAACGAACAGTTGATTTGCGACTTCCTTGTTCGACAAACCTTTTGATACCAGTTCTGCTACTTCGGCTTCTCTGTTTGACAATCCTTTTTGGATTAGTACATCTCTGAGCATCCGTGCTCCCTCCGTTTAATTTGAAGACGTCCTTTTTGGACATCTTGGTTAATATTAAAATCCTTTTTAATCTCACTCTGTCTTTACGGATCACCTAGGCTTTTTTTTCTTTTTCCTAGGCTAGTCTCCCTTTGATTCGTCCTTTTTTATCGACCTTTATCTGAACTTCTTCCTAAGTTTCAGACGGATGTCCTAAGACGAAACGTTGGGTTCCTGTATCAAAGTCTGTCAGTAAAGTTCTCGTAAAGCAAGACGTCTGGTCTCATGTTTTTTAAAAACTAGACCGAAACAATAGGGATTCTGAAGCTCTTACAGGCGATCATTTTTATAAGACATATAAGGAGTACTAAAATTATGTTTCCCCCTAGCACCAAATTCCTCGTCGTTGATGACTTTGCAACAATGCGAAAAATCATTAAAAAGGTCCTAACTGAGCTTGGTTACACCAATATCGAGGAAGCTGAAGACGGGAAACCGGCCTTTCAACTCATCCAAGATTCAAAAGCTTCTGGTCAACCTTTTGATTTTGTGATTTCGGATTGGAATATGCCTGGTATGTCGGGACTTGAGTTGCTGAAAGCCTGCAAAGCAACCACCGATTTTAAAAACATGCCTTTCATGCTGGTGACTGCCGAATCCGAGCAAAAAAACATTGTCGAAGCTGCAAAAAATGGCGTCTCTGATTACGTGGTAAAGCCTTTCAATGCCATGACTCTCAAAGGGAAGCTTGAAAGAATTTGGACCAAACACAACACGAAAGCCGCTTAAGGAGTCTCCATGGGTGCACCCAAAATCGATCAACAAAATCCCCTGCTCGATAAACGCTTTGTGAATGCGTTTATCGAAGGTGTTATTAAAACTTTATCGCTGATGGCTCAGGTCGAAATCGAACCTGGAAAACCTTCTATCGATTCGCAGTTCAAACCCAAAGGAGATGTGTCGGGCCTTGTCGGCATGATCTTTGGCTCCATGAAAGGCACGATGTCGATCTCATTTCCGAAGGTTGCGATTTTCCAAGTTCTGGAAAGTATGCTCGGAGAAAAACACACCGAGATCGGCGCTCCCGTGGCCGATGCCGTTGGCGAACTGACGAATCAAATTTACGGAACGGCCAAGACGACTCTGAACCAAATGGGTTACGCCTTTGAAATGGCAATCCCCTCTGTGATTCAAGGAACCATCACCGTTTCCAAATACCACAACGGCGCGACACTGGTTCTCCCCTTCACCCTGAAGTCAGGAGCCACCTTCTACGTCGAACTCACCGTCTCGTAGGAACCTGGTTCTTTTTGCAGAAACGCTGAGTCAATCATCGTCAAAGCAACCATTAAAAGGCAGAAGTGCTGATCTAAAAAATCAGCACCTTTTTATTCGCCAAGTCCTGCCGACTTAAAAATTTTCTGGATCGACGTCATGGTTAAATTAACATTAGCATCGGTCTCAGAGCATTGAAAGTTTGAGACCAATTTATAGTCCTTTTCGACGGACACAACATCAACGTCAGTCAAATCACTCGCCAGAGTGTATGAGAACCCTTCATTCGAAAAAGAGACACTAGCACCCCGAGGCATCAGCTCAAGCTTAAAGATTTTTTGCGGAGGCACATGCTCTTTGGGAAATTCCATTTCAAGTGTGTTTTGTGGTTTCGCTCCTTTTCCAACCCGGTACTGAATATACCCAGTCTTGGCTGTTAAATCTCGAGAGGCGCACAACGAAAATGTTTTACTTTTATGTCGGCAGGAAAATAAAACGGTCTCACCTGTCATACACAAAGATTTGGTTACGGGCGTCACACTAGAAGCTTGTGTCACCAAAGACATTATTAAAATCAGAGTCACTGATAATATTTTAATCGCTCTCACAGCCCGCCTCTTCCGATCCCAAATGGTCAAATCCATTCACAACAATGCAACTGGTATTGGTGGCGCAGTCTTGAAGGCTGGCGTTTTTGGGTAAATGATATTTTTTTGTGAGTTCATCCATTTTCTTTTTGCCTTGAAATTCGACAGAAACAGATTGTAGATCGCCATGTTCCCAGGAAAGTTGGATTGATTTGATATCAGTTCCCACCTGACTGACAGCGCTGATTGGAAATTCAGGACCTTCTGCATATTCGTCAACATTTTTACATGGATCACCGTGATTGTGATAATTCTTCAGCTCGCAATTAAATTTCTTATCTTTAAAGCCAAACTCTTTTTCCAAAAAGCAGCCAAAAGCATCGGCATGAGCTTTGGGCCAACTGCCAAATTCAGTTTTCTTTAATTGAGCCGAGGCCGCAATCGATAACGACGACAATGAGGCTACTAATAACACCAGAGCTATTTTTAAAATTTTGTTCATTTCTTATCCTCGCTTTGAATCAAGTTGGCAGTCAAGAGCGTCGCAAGCTTTGCTTTTTTTCACTGGATGAGCTATGATCAGGACTCAGGCTTTCGGAGACGCCTTTTCCCGCCCAAGAGAATCTCACTCCGTTTTAAAAATCAAAAGCAGACCTTAGGTCTCTTTTTTAAGTTGCCCCGCGGGAGATCGGCAACAAAAGGAGATTCTATGTCACCGTCCAAGAAGAAAAAGTCGAGCAAGCCTCTCTCAAGACTTGATTCGCTGAAAATCAAAGCCAAACTTTTGCAAAAAGCTAAAAAGAAGGCCGGCCAAGAGATCACTCTGAAAAGTGCTCTGGATAAAATTGCCAAGCTTTCTGGATTTCTGTCTTGGCGCGATTTGAATGAGAACCTCAAAGAAAATGCCTTTGCGCACCTTATGAGTTCGGCCCATTGGCACACCTGGTATGGCTCCTATGAAAAAGCCAAAGTGCATTTAGAAAAAAATGGCGGCTACTTGCTTGCTTATCAAAAGCAATTTTTTATCTGTGATGAAGACTATATCAAAAGTTTGGGACTTCAACCGGATGACTCTGACCTTTTGAAAGTCGGTAATAATTGGGTCGAACCCAAAAATGCTAAAGCGTGGCAGAGTCTTCGTCAGAAGTTGCAGACGTTTCAAAAATAATTCGGCCGTCTTCGATGTGAGTTGATTGCACCAAACGATAAAATTGCAGAAATGAAGAGCTCAAAGAAATAAAAATAATCAGCAGAGCCAGTGCGAATCGTCGCACTGGCCTCCTTCGACGAGGCACCAGTTGCACCACCCAAGTCTCGGCCACCCAATCAGAAACATGCGTGCGATCAAAGCGCAAAAAAGCCAGCGCTCGCAAAGCTTGGCCTAGGAAAATCGCTAAGCGATCCACCAGCGGTCGAAGTAAACTTTGAAAAAGAGTTAAAGCATTGTGCGGCTCACGACGTGGCACCACACGAAGACCGAGCATCAATTTCCCGACAGTCCCGCCTAAAAAATAAAGAAACATCCAATCATACAACAAATGCATCAGTGCACAGGCAACAACCAATCGCCAATCCACCGAGTACTCGCCTTGAGCTAAGTAAGACATCACCAACTGAAACCAAACCGGCAGATACAAAAGAATTTCAACCACTCGATCAATGACATAAGCCATGATCCGTTTTTCTGTCGCCGCTGTCTCAACCATGCTGTTTCCAATAATTCAAAATCTGCTCCGCATTCCAACGAGGATTTTCCAATTGCCATTGATAACATTTTTTTAAAGCGATTCCAAGTTCAGGTCCTGTGACAATTCTTCCCGCGAGATATCGAGAGTCTTTGGAAAAATCTTTGGCCACAACCAAGGACTTAGGCATTCCACTGGGAGTTTCCGAGCGATGAATCGCAAAAAGCTCGTGATATTTTTTGAGCACCTGTGAAAGAGTTTGCTTGGCCTCATCAGTAAGATGAAAAACCTCATGCGCTTTAATTCCCAAAGACGGCCCTGGTTCAAAACTATATTCTAAAAGTTCACCAAGCCCCACGCCATTGGTTTTGTCGCTAAAGAGATCTTTTTTATGCAGCCATAAAAATCCAGCTTTGATATTTTGTTTGAGCTCCCTTGAAAATCGCAGTTGTTCACCCAGTTTTTCAATTTCAACTTCACTCCAGGGCGAACCCTTCATCACTTCCAGCCATAAAAGAAATGAAAACCAAAGCTTCATTTCTACAGGGACATCCTTGTTGTCACTCCAATTTTTAAAATAAACCGCTGGATCACGAAAAGAAAATTTCACCTTTGGAAATAACACATCCAAAAATTTCTTTTCAAAAAGGAGGCGCAAAGCTTCGATATTTTTTTTGCCTTTGAGCAGTTTGTTGAGCTCATCAAATAATCTTTCACCTGAAACATCTTTGATCAAAGCCACATCCGCCGTCATAGCTTTGTCCGTTTCAGTCTCAAGCTTCATCCCTAATTGAGAGACAAACCTCACCGCTCGAAGCAGCCGCAAATGATCTTCAGCAAATCGCTTGTGAGGTTCTCCAACAGCACGAATAATTCCAGCCGCTAGATCTTTTTGACCATTTACAAAATCAATCACCTGCTTGGTTTTAAAATCATAGAAAAGAGCATTGATGGTGAAATCGCGACGTTTGGCGTCTTCTTCCGGAGTCGAAAGCACAATTTTATCGGGTCGTCTGCCATCTTTGTACTCACCATCTTGACGAAAGGTTGCAACTTCGATCTGAAGTGAACCTTCAACCACGATGATGACTCCAAAAACTTTACCAACCGCCACCGTTTTGGGAAAAAGTTTTTCGATTTCATCAGGGCTGGCACTGGTTGCCACATCAAAATCCGCAGGCACAGCTCCAATCAGCGCATCACGAACACATCCTCCGGCAAGCCAGGCTTGATGCCCTGACTTCTGCAAGGTCTCGCAAACCTCACGTGCCAAAATAAACTCGGGATTGTTCTGATCAAATTCAAGACTCACAGCAAACACCCTTCGAGATTGTTCTTTCCCTGAAGATTATGGTAGAGATTTTTGCAGAGGGTGTCATTAAAAGTATGGATGCAGTGACTCAGCATGAATTTCCATGGGAAAAGTTTGAGCAAAAGGCCAAGAATCTTGGTTTTTTACAAATGGGCTGGGCCGAACTCTCACCAACCGACAATTCAGGTGTTGAGCGTTATCGACAGTGGCTCTCACAAAATCACCACGGCGAGATGGAATATTTAAAGCGCCATCTCCCCATCAAAGAAAATCCTGAGCTTTTGAAGCTGGGACTGAAATCAGCTTTTGTTTTTAGCTTTCCTTATTTTCCGCATCCGGCTCCTCTTGAGAGTCTTGCTGATTCAGAAAATCCTCTGCGTATTGCGCTTTATGCTCAGGGCGAGGACTATCATCATTGGTTGCAAGCCAAGCTTGAAGACATTCAAAAAGATTTACAACTGGAGTACCCGGGCGAGATTTTTCTTTCCGCCACCGATTCCAAACCAGTGCTGGAGCGTGACCTTGCTCACCGAGCAGGACTTGGTTGGTTTGGCAAAAATACTTGTTTGATCGATCGCAAGCACGGCAGTCTTTTTTTGATCGGTGAAGTCCTCACCAGTCTTGAGCTTACAAAAAAAATGGAAATCTCGGCCGATTTCTGTGGCACGTGCACTCGCTGCATTGATATTTGTCCAACAGAGGCTTTGGAAGAACCTCGGCGCTTGAATGCCAACAAATGCATTTCTTATCTGACCATTGAAAGTCCGACTTCGCCGCCAGAAAATTTAAGATCTAAAATGGGAGATTGGTTTTTTGGCTGTGATCTTTGCCAAACAGTTTGCCCGTGGAATCAAAAAATATTTAAAGAAAAACTTGAAGTCCTACCAACAAGAAGCCTGACCTTGGAGCAAAAACAAGAATTGACTGAAGAGCTGCGCTTGATCTTAAAACTCTCCGGCAAGCAGCTTCTCAGAAAATACTCGGGCTCACCTTTGTCTCGAGCAGGCCACCGAGGCCTCAGGCGAAATGCAATGCTGGTCATTGCCAATCAAAAAATCCATGGCTTAAATACCGAAATTGAAACGTGGCTCAGTGATGAAAAACTCGGCGAGCTTGCCAAGTGGACTCTCGCGCAGCTTTAATCCAGACGAAACTGACCCCAAAGATTGTCCCTGACTTCCGCTGAAGTCATAGCTTTTGTGTCTGATATCCGGAACTTCGAACAGCTCTTTTGGCCAAGAATCAGTACCTCGGCAATATCAAAGGTTTTGCAAAGCCTCTTTCTTCATGAATTGCCCTCATTGCAAATCCAACATCACCATTAAAAAAAGCTTCTATTTCGTCAAACACTCAAGAACCTTTATCCGACGATATCAATGCAAAGATTGTTTTAAATCTTTTTCCAGCAAAACAACATCGTCGACTTACTGGCAGAAGAAACCCTTTTTAAACCTTCAAATCTTTCATCTCCTCATGAATGGCAATACCCAGCGAGGAACTGCCAGACTTCTGCATTGCTCTAAAACCACGGTGGAGAATAAGTTTCTGTGGCTAAGTCTTTATCACTTCGAAGATAAGGATTTAAAACCCTCACTCCATCTCCAAATCGATGAAATGGAATCCATCGAGCACACAAAACTTAAGCCAGTGACCATACCCTTTTGTGTTGATGAGCATTATCAGATTTTAGGAGTCCAAACCGGGACCATTAAAGCCAAGGGCCGATTAGCTGAGATTTCTATTAAAAAGTATGGATTTAGAGAGGATCAAAGAGTTTTTGCTCTGAAATCCCTTCTCCAAGAGTTAAAATTAAATCTCAAAATAGCACCACTCTCCATCACCACGGACAGTCATCCATTGTACCCAAAGCTGATCAAAGAGTACTTCCCAAGGGCCGAGCATATCCAGATCGTTTCCAGAGATAAGCTTAAAAAACAAAGAGAGCTGGTCTTTACAGCCGAGAGAAAGAAGGTCTTTGATCCCATGTTTGCTCTGAATCAAAGATGTGCCAAGCTTCGAGCTGATCTAAAAAGGCTTGCTCGAAGAAGTTGGTGCACCACCAAGAAGATCGAAAATCTGCAAAGACATCTCAAGCTCTATCAAAGCTACAACAACGAGCTGGTCTCATAAATAAGATTCCAAAGTAAAAGAAATTCTGATCAGCCAAAGATTCCAAAGTTCTTGAAAAGAAGGATCTTGGAGTTTTCATCTTTGAAGGGGCTCAAGCAGCCAGGATGGCGCTCCAGCTTGTGAGGCCATGGATGGCCGCCCCCTTCAAAGATGAAAACTCCAAGGCCCGTCTTCTTCAGGGACAATCTTCAGGGTCAGTTTCAATCCAGACCTAATTTTTTAAGCAGATCATCAATTTCTGACTGATTCAATTTTGTTTTGCTGCCTTTATGAATATCGACAGTGGCTCGGTATTCAGAGCCAAATTGGGCTGAGACCCAACGCAGTCTTTCTAAAAAAGTGATCGAGAAAATTTCTTTGAGCTCCAAAGGTTCGCCCGTCAAAGCATCAACCATTTCGCCGAGCACCTCGGTTCCATCCAAAAGAAGTGCCACGCAAATATCATAAAACTGTTCGTTGTCCCGAATCTGCGAGGCTTTGTAACCGACCGCTTTACAGATCGCCGAGTAATCAGCCACCTTGTGAATCATGTGCTTTTGATCATCAACGGCCATTCCTAAACTTTTCGCCGCACCCATGATTCGATCCACATTCATCCCAAACTCTTCAAGACTTTTGACCTGATCAAAATGTCCTTCGCAGCCTTCGAGGATTGAATTCATCTTCTCAATGAGAGTCTTTGACTCAGCTTGGAATTCTTTTAAAATTTCTGTATCGAGTGTGCTCATGGAATAACTATTCCATTTTTTTGAAACGAAAGCAAACTTCTCGAGAAGGCGATTTTCATGGCTGATGAGTATGTCCCGATCCGAGTCAGTACTTTGCGCGGTGATCAAAAAATTGATTTCGATGCCTATTTGAAAATCAACGAAAAGTTTGTACACTACGTTCGTAAGGGCGACAGCTTTGAAGGCGAACGTCTGCAACGCCTGAAAGCCAAAAAATTAAAAAAAATGTTTATCCTTCCTACGGATGAAGAAGGTTACCGTCAGTACCTGCAAAAAAATATTGAAATGGCTTACGATAAAAATTCCGGAAAATCCCTGCAAACCAGATCTGAAATTGTCCAGGGCAATCAACAAAGTCAAACCGAAGCGGTGATGGAAAATCCAGAAAACGAATTGGTCTACAACGAAGCCAAAGATGCCGCCGGAAAATTTGTTCAGTTTTTATCAAATGAAGAAGCCGCCGTCAGCCACATCCTGAATATGAATAACGTCGATCAAAATATTGCTCACCACGGAGTCACCGTCTCGACTCTGGCCAATGCCTTGGCAAAACGACTGGGGCTCACTGATCCAAAACAGATGCAGCTTCTGACCTTGGGTGCTTTGTTGCATGATTTCGAACATTTTCATTCAGGGCTTTCGGTGGCAAGACCGCTCAAAGACTTCAACGCCGAAGAACTTAAAATATATAAAAACCATCCCATGGCGGGCGCACAACGAGTGCAAGATAAGAAACACTTTGATCAAGCCATTCTCAATATCATTGCTCAACATGAAGAGTATATGGACGGAAAAGGTTTTCCCAATGGAATTCCTGAATCAAAAATGGATCCGCTGGCCGTGATTGTGGCCTCATGCAACGCTTTGGATCGCATGATCACTTTTGAAGGAGTGGAAAAAAAATCCGCCGTGAAACAGCTGATGATCATGTCCGTCGGGAAGTATCCCCTGCAGCATATTCAACTGCTTGGGGATATTATGAATAAAGTTTAAAAAAGAACGCCGGCACTGAGCATCGGATAAAGTTCTGATTTTTCTTTATTGGTTTCACTCACGTTATCTTTTTTGTCGTAAGAAATCGATTTGTAGGAAGCTTCAACTCCGAGATAAAAATTACTTCCCATCATCGCATTGTAACCAAAATCGATGCTGTATCCACTCGGATCTTTCAGAGTACTGCCACTGAGTTTGAGCTGTCCTGAAAGCAAATAAGAGCCATCAATAAACCAACCGTCATTATGATATCCAACTGTTCCACCGAGCAAACCTCGCGTGTTGGTGTTGGATCCATTGTCATCCGAATAACCCGAGTAAATGACGCCGAGATAAAAATTGTTTGAAAAAACATAACCCAGTTTCAAATCATAGATTGTCCATTTTTCAGTGCTGGTGCCCAATGTTGGACCTTCTGTTTCTCGATCAAATTTCAACAAACTGAGCCCAAAAAGCACATTGTCAGAACCACTTCCACCCATCGCTGCCAAGGCCTGCGACGAAGAAAGCAAAAGACTTCCCGTTATTGCCAAAATTAAAAACCCAAGTTGGATATTTTTCATTAAAATCTCCTTTTTAAGTATTGTGATGAACAATTCCCCATTGAAGCAAATCAGCCAGCGTCATTTCCCAATCTTTTTTCGATTTTGACTCATTGAATTCTGCCGTCATCCATTCGATCAATTGATTGACTCGGTATTTCCGATCCCCTTCTTTGAGAACTTCAAACATTTTCAGATGATTCTCTGCTAAAAGTCTGACTTGAACCTGATCTTGCGAATGAACAATGACATAAACTCCGGGAGAAAGCTGAAGATTTAAGGCCCCTGCCGTTATTGAAATAACTTCGACTGATAGATCTAAGCTTAAAATTTCAGATTCTTTTTTGGGGCTTCCGAAATCCCATTTTTCTCGAGAATAGACGATCCACTCAAAGTGCGCTGTTTGAATGATCGCGGTCGGCATTTTTTTTAAACGCAGATAGGCAGGAAATTGATACGCGATATCCGAAGCAACGTCAGAGGGCTTGACTTCCACTTCGCGTAAAAAACTGTCCACAACCTGAGGCCAAGCGGAGTTTCCACCCTCAAGAGTCTCAAGAGACAATGCTCTTTCTGTTTTTGTAAAAATTTGCTTGAGTTTTTCTCTTAAAATTTCCACCATCAACATTCAATCACAAGAGAGACGCAAATGGAAATTTATCTCAAAGCCTGGCCCGAAGTTGAAACCTACCTCAAGAAGAAAAAATCCATCATCATCCCTGTGGGTTCAACCGAGCAACATGGCCCCACCGGTCTGATTGGTACCGACTTCCTCACCGCTTGGGAGATGGCGAAGAAAGTGGGAATGAAGACTCAAACTATGGTGGGTTCACCTGTTTGCTACGGAATGGCTTTGCATCATTTGGGATTTCCGGGAAGCAGTGCTTTGAAACCCACGACTTACATTGCCATGATGAAGGAAATTATTCTTGCCTATGCTCGTCATGGATTTCATGACTTCTTCCTGATCAATGGTCACGGCGGAAACATTCCAAGTCTGCAAGCCACCTTTTCAGAAATTTTAGATCAAGATCAGAGTTTTCATTTTCAACTTTTTAATTGGTGGCATCTTCCCGAAGTCACCAAATATGAAACTGAAATTTTTGGCGACGCCAATGGCTTTCACGCCACTTGCGGCGAAGTCTCGGTCACCATGGCGACTCATCCTGAGGCTTTTTTGGAGAAACGCGAGTACAAGCATTTCGACACACCTAAAAAATACTCGTGGCCACAAAGTCCCGGCGAGTTTCGCCGCACCTTCCCTGATGGACGCATGGGGTCGAATCCCAGTCTTGCCACCAAAGCTCATGGTGAAAAGATTTTCTCTCTGGCGGTTGAGTCGATCGCTCGACAGATTGAACAAAAGATGGGTTAATGCCTTCTTAAAGGTAAACCATTTTTTATGAGCTGGACACCCACCGATTCTGCTTTATTTTTTTCCAAACACGATCCGCAAGATCAACGCTTGGGAGATTTTGCTTCAAACGGCGACGCTATCGCTCACGATTCGGCTGTCGCTGATCTTTGTCTCTGGGGTTATCCCGACGATGAAGGTATTGCTCTGAACAAAGGCCGCGTGGGAGCAGCTCTGGCACCGACGCAAATCCGTACTGCATTTTACAAAATGACTCCGCATGTGCTTTTTCCGCGCAAGGCTAAAATTTCCGATCTCGGTGATGTGAATAAAAAAATCCCATTGGCAGAACGTCATCAAGCAGGTCTAACTCAGGCGCAAAAAATGACAGCGGCTGGAACTCCGTGGATTTCTCTCGGCGGAGGACACGATTACGGTTATGCCGACGGCGCTGGATTTCTTCGTGGCGTTGAAGAATTACTGAAACAAAATCCAACCACCAAAAAGCCAGTGATTTTAAATTTTGATGCGCACTTGGATGTGAGGCCTTTAGATAAGGGACTCAACAGCGGCACTCCATTTTATCGTTTGCTGACTGAATTTCCTGGCGCCTTTCACTTTTTTGAAATTGGTCTGCAGCCGCAGTGCAATTCCCGAGCGCATTGGGATTGGGCTTTGGAAAAAGGCGCTCAACTTTTACCGCTTTCGATGATTGAGGAAGAAGGTCTTCTGCCGATTCTGACTCGTGTGCTGGGCTCTCTGGAAGGTCATCCGTTGTGGGTCAGTTTTGATATTGATGGCTTGCAATCATCGGAAGCTCCGGGCTGTTCGCAGTCTTGGACCACGGGACTTAAAACCGCAGATGTGATGCGCGCCTTTTATTGGTTCACGCATCACTTTGATTGGAAGGCACTCAGCATTTATGAAGTGTCGCCACCTTTGGATATCGATAATCACACTTCGAAGGCTGCAGCACTATTGATGCATCAGTTTGCTTCGCTTTCTTTTCTTCGTCGTGGTGTGAGATGAGTTCGCTTCGCAGTTTTGGCAGCGACAATCACAGCGGAGTCCATCCCGAAATTTTTAAAGCTTTGGTCAATGCCAATGTCGATCATGCTCCCAGCTACGGGACTGATGAATGGACTGAGAGGACAACCCAGCTTTTTCAAAAAAACTTTGCCAGCGGCGACGCCATCGCTCACGGCTCTGGTCCTGACGTGCATTTTGTCTTTAACGGCACAGGATCCAATGTCATTGCCCTTCGCTCTTGTCTTCAATCTTTTGAATCAGTGCTTTGTTCGGATTTAAGCCATATCAATGTCGATGAGTGCGCAGCGCCTGAATTTTTCACGGGTGGCAAGTTGATTGCGCTAAAATCAGTGCAAGGAAAAATTTCTTTATCTGATTTAAAATCAGCTCTTGTTCGCAGAGGCGATCAGCACAGTGCTCAGGTCAAAGCTGTGAGTCTCACTCAACCGACAGAGCTTGGAACTTGTTATTCTCTCAAAGAGCTTCAAGAAATCTCTGAGTGGTGCAAAAAAGAAAATCTTTATTTGCATATTGATGGCGCCAGACTCCCCAACGCGGTTTTGTTTCTAAAAACCACGTTCAAACAAATGATCACAGACCTTGGTGTGGACATCTTAAGTTTTGGTGGTACCAAAAACGGCTTGATGTTTGGCGAAGCTATTTTAGTTTTCAACGAGTCCTTAAAAAAGAATTTTAAATACATTCGTAAGCAATCAGCTCAGCTTCCATCAAAATCGAGATTTATCGCGGCTCAGTTTGAGGCTTATCTTTCCAATGATCTTTGGAAACAAATTGCCGAGCACTCTTTGCAGATGGCTGATCGTTTAGCTGTTGGTCTTAAAAAACTTTCGAAGTATGAAATCACTTGTGAGCGTCAATCGAACGGCGTTTTCGTGAAACTTCCGCAGCCTTTGATTAAAAAATTACGCGAAAAATATTTTTTCTATGTTTGGGATGAAAAAACTTTTGAATGCCGTTTGATGACGACTTGGGATACGACTTCTCAAGATATCACTGGTTTTCTCTCACATCTTGAATCACTAGCGAAGGACCAATTATGAAATATCCTCCGGTTCATTATCAAGCCTATCTCAAACTCGACCAGCTTCTTGATTCACAATCACTTCGCAGTGTTGAATTTGGCAAGCCTGCGCACGATGAAATGCTTTTTATCACCGTTCATCAAACTTATGAGCTTTGGTTTAAGCAAATGCTATTCGAACTTGATTCGGTGATGAGTGACTTTTCTAAAGTTTCTATGCCTGATACCCAAATGGGCATTGCCGTGGCAAGGCTTGAGCGCGTGGTGGATATTCAAAAATTTATCAATGGCCAGATTGATATTTTAGAAACCATGACTCCCCTTGATTTTTTAGAATTTCGTGATTTTCTTTATCCCGCTTCCGGCTTTCAAAGTTTCCAATGGCGCTGCCTTGAAACTAAATTGGGTCTCACCAGCGAACAGCGATTGAATTACAATCAAGAGCCTTTCTTTAAATCTCTGCAACCAGCCGAGCAGAATAAAATGCAAACGATCATGCAATCACCGTCACTTTTTGAACTGCTTGAAAAGTGGCTCGAGCGCACGCCGTTTTTGCAAACTGAAGGTTTTGAATTCTGGAAACAATACCAAACAGCTGTGCGTGAGCTTTTAGCTTCAGATCTCAAAGTGGTGGAAGAAAATCCACGCTTGGGTCCTGAAGAGAAAAAACGAAACGCTGGGCTTATTCAAATGAGTCTCAGTTCTTTCGATGCGCTTTTTGACGAAGGTAAATACAAGGAGTTGCAAAGCCAGGGACAAGTCCGCTTGTCACAAAAAGCACTGCATGCGGCACTGCTAATTCAGTTGTACCGTGAAGAGCCCGCTCTGCAAATGCCGTTTCGTTTGATTCAATCGCTTTTGGATCTGGATGAAAACATGACTCAGTGGCGATACCGCCATGTTTTGATGGTGCATCGAATGCTTGGGCGAAAAATTGGCACCGGCGGATCTTCAGGACACGATTATCTCAAATCTGCGACTGACAAACACAAGATCTTCACCGATTTTTTTAATCTGACGACATTTTTTATTCCCAGATCACAAGTGCCGCCGCTACCAGAGTCCGTTCGCAAAAAAATGGGATTTTATTTTACGACTTGATATTGCAGCTCTGGAAAAAGATCGGGCTCTTCAAACAAAAGAGCTCGCACAGGTGAAGCATCCGCATTTTTGATCGGCAAAGGTAAAGCCACCAAAGTGTAAACTCCGTCTGGGATTTGAGTTAAAACAATTCCCTCAAGCACTGCCATTTTTGTTTTAAACAAAGCCTGATGACTTTCTAAGGCCTTCGAATTTTCTGGGTCCACGCTCGGCGTATCGATTCCCACAAGCACGACTTTTTTGGAATGCAAAAATTCAATCACCTCTGGAGATAGCGACATAAAATCACTATTCCATTTTTTTGGATTGGGAAAAGAATTGGTTTTAAAAAGCACTCTTGGGG
>Ga0134125_10000088_pt1 | contig 136182 bp, 124 predicted proteins | sample KB31751_FD_96464 | JGI IMG/M metagenome (GOLD analysis project Ga0134125, IMG submission 96464) | Terrestrial soil microbial communities with excess Nitrogen fertilizer from Kellogg Biological Station, Michigan, USA - KB3-175-1 | ecosystem: Environmental > Terrestrial > Soil > Unclassified ...
AATCAACGTTTACGGCGTGGACTACCAGGGTATCTAATCCTGTTTGATCCCCACGCTTTCGTGCCTCAGCGTCAGTTGTAGTGTTGTGAACTGCCTTCGCAATGGGTGTTCTGTGTCATATCTAAGCATTTCACCGCTACACGACACATTCCATTCACATCCAATACACTCAAGAATAACAGTATCAATGGCAGTTCTATAGTTAAGCTATAGGTTTTCACCACTGACTTGTCATTCCGCCTACGCACCCTTTAAACCCAGTGAATCCGGATAACGCTTGGATCCTCCGTATTACCGCGGCTGCTGGCACGGAGTTAGCCGATCCTTATTCTTACAGTACCATCAACCCGGGTAGAAACCCGGGGTTTTGTCCCGTACAAAAGTAGTTTACAATCCGTAGGACCTTCATCCTACACGCGGCATGGCTGGTTCAGGCTTGCGCCCATTGACCAATATTCCTTACTGCTGCCTCCCGTAGGAGTCTGGCCCGTATCTCAGTGCCAGTGTGGGGGTAAATCCTCTTAGAACCCCTACCCATCGTAGCCTTGGTGAGCCGTTACCTCGCCAACTAGCTAATGGGACGCATGCCCGCCCTTAACCGCCGGAGCTTTAATTGCAAAGTGATGCCACTTCGCAGTGTTATGGAGTATTAATTCTGATTTCTCAAAGCTATTCTCCAGTTAAGGAAAGGTTACATACGTGTTACGCACCCGTGCGCCGGTCGCCAGCGAGTATTGCTACCCCTGCTGCCCCTCGACTTGCATGTATTAGGCCTGCCGCTAGCGTTAATCCTGAGCCAGGATCAAACTCTCCATTGTATGTTTGAGTTTATCCTAACTTTTATGCATTCCTGCATTAGTTATAGAAATTTCATCTGGAATTGACTTCTAATTGTTTCACCTGAAAATAACCAGGTGGACAATCTTGCCCGCTATCTTTTCTTCTTCAATACTTCAAAGAACTTTCTGTATATAATACCGCTTATTGCTAAGTGGCTTTTTACATTCTGTTTTCGTTTCCTTTTTTTAAAAGGGCTGCAAAGATACATACGTTTTTGATATCTCCAACATTTTCTGAAAAATATTTTTTCAGGTCTGTTGTTTATAATCTCCGCTTTCCACTTACCAAAGATTGGTAAAGGTATTGCTATTACTTATTCTTGGAGCTTTTCGTCTGTACTTGCTTTCCTTTATTTCTAAGAACGTTTTCTTTAAAAGGGACGCAAAAGTAGTAGCTTTTATCATACCAACGTAGGTTTCAGTTCACATTTATTTAACATCACACCTAACTAACTATCTATCAGGACGATAATTTTCAGTCGTTTTATTACTCTGCATGCCTGAAACAATAATCAGGCATTTAAATCGAAATGCATTTACTTATCTTCACATACCTTTGTGCCTTGTCAGTCAAGTAATAGAAGGGTATGATAAAGCATTTAAACATTCAAATATACGGTAAAGTGCAAGGGGTCTATTACCGTGCAAGCGCTGTAGAGGCTGCCAATAACCTTGGCATAAAAGGCTTTGCACGGAATGAGGCTGAAGAGAGTGTATATATAGAGGCGGAAGGAGAAGAAGATAACTTGAAACAGTTTATCGATTGGTGCCACAAGGGACCACCACGGGCAAAGGTTGAACAGGTTGAAGTAAATGAAGGTGAGATAAAAAATTATGCCACCTTTGCAATTCAGAGATAAGTATGCTGAAAAAGGTAGACATCTATATACTGCGCAAATTCCTCGGAACGTTTATCTACGCGGTTGCGATCATGAGTGTTATTATTATCATTTTTGATATATCGGAAAAATTGGAGGGCTTCCTCAAGCACCATGCGCCTTTTAAACTTATTGTAGAACAATATTACATCAATTTCATCCCTTACCTGGTAAACCTGTTCAGCCCTTTATTTACCTTTATTTCTGTTGTCTTCTTTACTTCGCGCATGGCTGCCCGAAGTGAAATAATATCCATACTCGGTGCCGGAACCAGCTTTTGGAGGTTGTTATACCCCTATATGATAGGCGCCTTTTTAATTGCCATGATGTCGCTTTACCTCAACCATTTCCTGATACCTGATGCCAATAAAATACGCCTCCGCTTCGAAAGCACTTATGTTAACGGCCCGTCGAGCAACAACTCCACCAATATTCATAAGCAGATAAGCCCCGGTGTATTTATTTATATGGAAACCTTTAACAATACTATGGGATACCGTTTTACGATGGAGCATATCAAAGGTGAGGAAATGCCTTATAAAATGATGGCCGAAACCATTCGCTGGGATAGCATAACAAAGCATTGGACCATATTTAACTATACCATACGGAGAATTTTATCTGACGGAACCCAAAAGCTTACTTCGGGGATGGTGAAAGATACGGCACTAAACCTGAACCCGGCCGATTTTGTAGAACGACTGGACGATGTACAAGCTATGAACTACAAGGAATTGAACGCTTATATTGATAAAAAACGAATGGAAGGTTCAACTAACATTGCCGCCTTTCAGGTGGAGAAAGATCAACGAACGGCTTTCCCATTTGCTACTTTTATACTTACTATTATTGGGGTGTCTCTTTCGAGCCGAAAAGTGAGGGGCGGTACAGGATTACACTTGGGTGTGGGCTTGATGATTGCCTTCTCCTTTATATTGTTTATGCAAATATCTACTACTTTTGCTGCCGGCGGGTTTATTTCCCCAGTAGTATCAGTATGGATACCTAATTTTATATACGGAATACTGGCTTATTTTATGCTTAGGATGGCTCCTAAATAGCTAATAGGGCGACCTAAGAAGTAAGAATATTATGTATTCGTTTTGATTAGAAACACAGATAGGCAAGTATCGCCTTCCTTAGTTTTATAAAAAAACAGAAACTAATTTTGTTTCTCGTAAAGAATAATTTTTTATCTTTGCAACCCCAAAAAAGGAAAATCATGTCAAGAATATGCCAAATAACCGGTAAGAAAGCGATGGTAGGAAACAATGTTTCCCATTCTAACCGCAAGACAAAGAGGACGTTCAATCCTAACCTGCAGGATAAGCGCTTTTATGTTCCTGAAGAAAAAAAGTGGATTACCATAAAGGTTAGCACCTCAGGCATCAAAATAATTAATAAAAAAGGCATATATGCTTGTTTGCAGGAAGCCCGTGCAAAAGGATTTATCCGCGAAAGAGCAGAAAAAAAACCTGCGAAAGTATCTGCATAATACCTAAAACTGAAACACAATGGCAAGAAAAAGAGGCAACCGTATACAAGTGATTTTGGAATGCACCGAGCATAAGGCAAGCGGGCTTCCAGGCACATCGAGATACATTACCAAGAAAAATAAGAAAAACACTCCTGAACGTATGGAGTTGAAAAAATACAACCCGATTTTGAGAAAAATGACGGTTCACAAAGAAATTAAGTAATTATATAATCTGCAAAAGCCATGGCAAAGAAGACAGTAGCAACATTTAAATCCGGAAAAGGAAAAGATTTTGTAAAGGTTATTAAGATGGTTAAAACCCCAAAAGGTGGTCATTCCTTCAAACAGGAAATTGTTCATAAAGACCACGTTAAGGATTTTTTATCGTCCAAGTAATTGTATTTCCTATTTTGAAAAGCTTTCTTCCTTAACCCGGTGGAGAGCTTTTTTAGTTTATGGAAGTATTTAAACGTAAATTGCTTTTTGTTGAATTTTAAAAATGAAAGTGATTTCAAGTAAATTTAAACCCTCTTCTCATAAAACTCTTTTCACCTTAATGGAATCATGATAAACTATTTAGGCACCTGCACAAAAGTGTTTCAGCAGTATAAAAAGTTAGGGGAAAAAGCTATGGAGCAACTGGATAATGAACAGCTCAACTGGGCTCCATCATCCGAATCGAATAGCGTAGTGCTAATTGTAAAACATCTTTATGGCAATATGCTTTCACGCTGGACAGATTTCTTAACCACCGATGGGGAAAAAGAATGGAGAAATCGCGACAACGAATTTGTAGCTGAACAAAGTCTGAGCTATGAGGAAATTAACTGGATGTGGGAAGATGGATGGGCATTGCTTTTTAAAACGTTGTATGCCCTCACCGATGCTGACCTGGACAAGAAAGTAAAAATAAGGGGCGAGGAACATAGCGTATTGGAGGCTCTGGAACGTCAAATAGCTCACTACAGCTATCATGTGGGCCAGATAGTATACCTGGCAAAGATTTGCAAAGACAAAGACTGGAAATCGTTATCCATTCCAAAAAATAAATCGGAAGAATTCAATGACTTGATGTTTGGTAAAAAGCAATAGATGCGATGAATTTAAGAAGCATATTTGGAGGAGGAAATAAATCGGGCTTTGACATTGGGCTTGAAAAAACACGTAAAGGATTTTTTTCGAGACTAGCCAATGCAATCATGGGCAAATCGACCATTGATGCCGAAGTGATGGAAAACATTGAAGAAACACTTATTTCTTCAGATGTAGGAGTTACCACTACTATTAAGATAATTGAGAATTTACAGAAAAAGGTTGAAGCAACCAAGGGGGCTAAAGCCACCGATGTTTATGCAATGTTGAAAACAGAAATAGCTAACCTGTTAACAAGCAGCTCCAATAGTTCTTCTATTGAACTGCCTAAAGAAAAGCCTTATGTAATAATGGTTGTGGGAGTGAATGGAGTTGGAAAAACAACCACCATTGGCAAATTGGCATCTCATTTCAAAAAATCAGGATTAAAGGTAATGCTTGGCGCTGCTGACACCTTTCGCGCCGCAGCAGTAGACCAGTTGCAAATATGGGCCAAACGCGTTGACGTACCCATTGTTTCAAGAGGAATGAATGCCGACCCATCGGCAGTAGCTTTTGATACATTACAATCGGCCGTTGCACAGAAAATGGATGTGGTAATTATTGATACCGCAGGCAGATTGCACAACAAAGTAGGCCTTATGACCGAACTCTCAAAAATACGTAGGGTAATGCAGAAAATAATTCCCACAGCACCCCATGAAGTATTGCTAGTACTAGATGCGTCCACCGGGCAAAACGCCATTGAACAGTGTAAGGAATTTACCAAAGCAACCGATGTAACAGCACTTGCACTCACTAAATTAGATGGCACCGCTAAAGGCGGTGTGGTAATTGGCATTTCCGACCAATTTAAAATACCTGTGCGTTACGTAGGCGTGGGTGAAAAGGTAGAAGACCTTCGGTTATTTGATAAAGATGAGTTTGTAGAAGGACTATTCAAACAAAACTAAATTGTATTGACTGCCCAAATGGTAATTACCTGGCGGTAGCAAAAACTCAACTCTTTCCTCCTACAAACGGATTATAGCGTTTTTCGTGCCCAATGGTAGTGGGTATACCATGACCGGGAAGAACTTCTACTTCGTCGGGCAAGGTAAATAACTTAGTAAGTATGTTGTTTTCCAACGTGTCATAATCGCCACCAGGCAGGTCAGTTCTGCCAATGCTTTCACGGAAAAGTACATCACCTCCCCACAGTTTTTTTTCTTCTGCATTATAAAAGCATACGCTGCCCGGAGAATGACCCGGGGTATAAATTACATTAAGGGTAATATCGCCCCACGTTATTTTTTCGTGTTCTTCTACAAATCGTAAAGGTTCAGGTGAAGGAGTGGCATCTATCCCGTAAAAGTTAGCTATTTCAGTAAGTTTATGAAGCAGAAAAAGGTCATTCTTATGTAAAATAGGAGCAAGTCCATATTCCCTGTAAATGAAATGATTGCCTAAAATATGATCAATATGACAATGCGTATTCAGAAGCAGAACCGGCTTTAATTTTTTCGACTCAATAAAATCTGCTACCTGTTTACATTCTTCAGGCGTGCTGCAACCAGGGTCAATTATAGCGGCTTCGTTGGCATCGTTATATAAAATATAGGTATTTTCTGCAAAGACATTAAACTGAAAATGGCGCTGATGTGTCATTAAAATTGGGGTATTAAGGACAAATTTACTATTTTAGCATTCTGATAAAGGATATAGTGTACTTACTACGTAGATATTCCATTCTTTCAATCTTGCTTTTCTTCTTCTTTTCCGAAGGAATGAGTCAGTTTTATTCCGGCTCTCAAATGCCTTTTGGTAAGAACAGAGTGCGGTATGAAAAGTTTCAATGGACCTATTACAGCTACCCGAATTATAAGGTTTATTTTTACCAGGGCGGAGAAAAACCTGCTCAATATGTAGGTGAAAAGGCCGCAGGATACATACGCCAGATATGTTCTGCCATGGATTACCAGACTGAAAAGCCCATTGATTTTATCGTATACAGCAAGCAATCGGAATACGCTGAAAGCAATATCGGATCAAACCAGGATGAACAGTATAATACCGGTGGGCAGAACCGTATTGTCTCAAGAAAAGTGATTGTATATGTTGATGGCGACCACCGCAACCTGGATGAACAGATTAAATTAGGCATAGCTGAAGTAATTTTCCACGAGATGATGTTCGGGGGCAGCTTTAGCAACATTATTAAAAGTTCGGCGCTGTATAATATACCCACCTGGTTTGAACAGGGTTTTATAAACTATATGGCTTCGGGCTGGAATCCTAAAATAGATGCATACGTGCGCGATGGGATTCAAAGCGGCCGCTACAAAAGATTCAATCATCTTACCGGCATGGACGCCACTTATGCAGGACTTTCGATATGGCACTACATTGCTCAGAGCTACGGAGAATCTGTTATACCCCAATTGTTATACATAGCTCATTCCAGCAGAAGCATAGAAAGCGCTTTCCTTTATTCGTTGGGCACTTCGCTGAAATCATTTTCAAAAGACTGGTATAGTTATTACAACACTTTGTATAAAAGAGAATCTCAAAAAGATGCAGTGCCTCAAAAAAATCCTGTGATATTAAAGCCTAAAAATAATACCAGGTACTATCACATGGAAGCAAGCCCTGAAGGGAGATATATAGCTTATGCTACCAATAAACTGGGTCAGTGTAAAGTTTGGCTCTACGATAACCTTAACAAAAAAAAAACATGCATACTTAAGCAAGGTCAAAAGATTGACCGCATCTACGATTACTCCTATCCGCTTATAGCCTGGCATCCCAGCGGCCAGCTGTTTTCAATTATAATGGAATCGAAAGGCACGCTTCAACTATATACCTACACGCTTTCATCGCACAAACTGGAATCGAGCAGGATTTTTAACTTTCAAAAGATACTGGACATTTCTTACTCGGACGACGGGACCAAATTCGTAATGTCCGCTATACGCGACGGCCAATCAGATATATACATTATGACCGCCGGCACCAGCACATTTGAACAAATTACCAAAGATGTTTATGATGACATGTGGCCCCGGTTTATCGACCATTCAACCGAAATAATATTCAGTTCAAACCGACCCGACGACTCGCTGAGAAACGGGGGCGACGTTCATAAGATACAATCGCATTATGATATTTTCGAATACAACCTGCGCACTCACTCCAAAGCATTAATCAGGATCACCAATACACCTGATATTGATGAAACTTATCCTATCCCTTATTCCAAGGGCTACATATCATATCTCAGCAATGCCTCAGGGGTTATGAATAGAGATATCGCCCGCATTGATAGCAATATAAGCTTTGTTGACACATCAGCACATTACAGTTATATCGTACACTCATTCCCGGTAACGGATTATAGCCGCAATATTATTGAGCAGGATGTATCACCATATATACGCTACATGACCGAAATATTTTACAACAACAACAAATACTATCTCTATAAGGACACCCTGCCCGAAAAAATCACGACTGTCATACCCTTATCGCCCGAGCCCACTTCTTTTATGCGGGAATTTATAGCTATTCATAGAAAAAAAACATACGAAGATTCTCTTGCCAATGCAGCAGCCAAACAAGATACGAATGCCATCAACATAAAATATTCTATCCCATCAGGAAACAAAACACTTTCTAAAACCGATACCATACAAAAAAAACAACCGGTTGCAGATACAGCGCATAAAAATCCTTATTATCAGCCTGTAGATATTGACAACTATTCATTCGATGCGCCACAAAATCCTCCGCAAAAACTCATTATCAATATTTATAAAACAACGCCGGCCATTAATGTGCTTTCTCCTACAAACACTCAGGCAGATACAAACAAAAAGAAGCGCCCGCTATTGAAAGATAATTATTATGTGAGCTTTAAACCAACTTTCATCAATGCCCAAATAAACAACAATTATTTATCTTCCATGTATTTGCCTTATAGCCTGGGTTCTTCGCTGCTATACCCCGGATTAGGATTTTATGCCTCTGTAAACGGGTTACAGGATTTATTTGAAGATTACAGCATAACAGGCGGAGTACGCATGAATTTTGGCTTGGATAATATTACCTACAACTTGACCTATGAAGATTTGTCGAGCAGAATAGGAAAAGAAATAATTCTTCAACGCGGCGCATTTTTGGGCATTTCAAGCGGATATTATTTAGCCAATTTATATTGTTTAGATGCTACCTATAAACTGAAATATGCTTTCAATGAAGTAGCACGGGTAGAGGCCAGCGGCGGTTTGCTTAGTGAAAAAAATGTAACTCTTTCAGAAGATATACCCAGCCTTGAAACCCCGGCCAGCACTTCATACATGCCTCACGGTGAAATAGCTTACGTATATGATGCCACTATTCCCAACGGGCTGAACATTTATTCGGGATTCAGAGGACGCGCTTTTGCACAATACTATAACGATATAAGCAAATCAGCCGGAATGTATGTGTTAGGGTTGGATATTCGCTATTACAAAAAAATTCATAGAGAACTGATATGGGCCAATCGTTTTTCAGCCGGAACATCATTCGGACAGGAGCATGTATTATATTACCTCGGAGGAGCAGACGGATGGTACAGCCCCACTTTCAACAACGCTGTATCTCCGGCAGGAGGGCAGAACTATGTGTTTCAGTCATTGGCAGAACCCATGCGGGGATTTGACCAGAATGTTCGCAACGGTAACAATTTTTTATTGTACAATAGCGAACTACGTTTCCCCATATTTCGCTACCTGCTCAATCGCCCCATCAAATCAGATTTAATAAACAACTTCCAGTTGGTTGGATTTTTTGATATAGGAACTGCGTGGACAGGAGCCTCACCTTATTCCAATTCAAATTCTATTAATACCACGGTGGTAGGTGGCGCTGGAAGCCCCATAACGGTAATTATTTCTAATCAGCAATATCCATTCGTAGAAGGCTTCGGCCCCGGAATCCGCACCCGGCTACTGGGCTATTTCCTCCGACTTGATGAGGGCTGGGGTATAGACAATGGTGTAATTACGACCAAACCCATTACTTATTTCTCCTTTAGTTTAGATTTTTAGGAAACAAGAGATACTTTGTCTGCCCATAGAGCAAACTCAATACCAGATTCAGCCAGATATTGATAAATTTTATATCTTAGTATTGGAATAAAATAATCATCATAAAAAACAATTATTATGAAAACACTCTTCACTCTCATCTTGTTTTTTTCCTTTACTCTGTTAAAAGCCCAAACCAACCCGGCTACACCTAATGCAAATTTTGAAAGTTGGACCCACGTCTCCGCAAATGGAGGATATGATGACCCAAACGGATGGAATTGCCTGAACCCATATACTGCAGGTCCGCCTACAGGAGTTGTTACTTGTTTCAAAGATTCAACTACTGTGCGTAGCGGAAAATATTCCATATTATTAGTAACGATGACAGCTTTCTCCCAATTAATTCCAGGTACCGCCACCACAGGCAGCATAAATCCGATACAACAAACCATCGATGGTGGAATACCTTACCAATTAAGGCCTGACAGCATGATTGGCTGGTATCAATACACTCCGGTAAGTGGCGACAATGGAGATATTGAATTTTATGTATTTGGAGCGAATCATCAAGACACTATCGGCCAGGCTTTCTTTAAAACCCCAACTAAAAATGTGGCCACCTGGACACGCTTTTCATTACCTGTTATTTATACAAACCAATCTACTCCCGATACTGCGCTATGGATTATTACTTCGAGCGATAATCAAAATGCAGGCCATGCGGGTAGCCAACTTATTGTAGATTCATTTGGGCTTGTTTTCAATACCAAAACCGGGGTTAATACCATTGCTAATACCATAAACGTAACTATAAGCCCCAACCCTACATCCGGGTTAATCACTATAAACAATAATTCCAATATTAGCTCCGCGGTATTTTCTTTATATGATGTTACCGGCCGTAAGATAATGTGGCAAAAAATTGCAGAAGGTGCCAACTATGCAGAATTAACCGGTACGCCTGCAGGTATATATATATACCGTGTTCAGGATGAAAACAACACGATGATAAGAACAGGTAAAATTATTGTTCAGCAATAAGCATTTATTACATTTGCTGAAGCCCAACTGCACTATTAATTGCATGGCATAAGAATTTAAAAACCACTTTGAAAAACGTGTGAGGAATACGCGCTACCTTCTAAGCATACTATTAATCTTCCCTTTACTGATGAGTGCGCAAAGTGGCGGAGTTTTAAAAGGGTATGTAACGGATTCTTCAACACAAGAAAAAATAGTTGGGGCAACCATCTACGACATAAATAATTTTTCAAGCGGTCAGCTGAGCGATGCAAAAGGTACTTATGAACTGCATTTAAGTGTGGGCAAGCATATTATAGTTTGTTCCGTTCTGGGAATGCGCTCCGATACTGCCGTATTATTTATTGACGAAACCAAAGTAAGCGAGCACAACTTTACACTTTCATACGAGAGCAGGGAAATGCAAACACTAGTAGTATCTGCAGGACGATACGAGCAAAAGCTGCAGGACATTACTGTTTCAATGGATGTATTAAAACCTAACCTGATTGATAACAACAATTCTACCAACATAACCCAAACGCTGAACCTTGCACCAGGATTAAATATATTGGATGGTGAACCTCAAATAAGAGGCGGCAGTGGGTTTGATTTTGGTGTTGGCAGCCGGGTAGCTATTTTAATCGACGGCCTGCCTGCTTTACCCGGCGATGGAGGCCGCATACCGTGGGACCTGTACCCAATAGAAAATGTTGAACAAATTGAAATTATTAAAGGAGCTTCTTCTGTAACCAATGGTTCATCGGCTTTAAGCGGGAGCATTAATATACGCACAGCTTATCCAACCTCTACTCCTTACACATCAGTTTCCGTGTGGTCAGGTTTGTATGGCTCTCCTCCTATCGAAGGTTCAAAATGGTGGTCAGGGAACGCCAACTTTTCAGGCATCAGTTTTTTGCATACGGAAAAAATAGGCCGGTTCGATTTAGTAGTGGGTGGTATGGTACTGTATGACCACGGTTATATTGGGCCACCCATACAGGAACCATCAAAAGGCTCATTAAGCAACACCACTATAACCACTGCCGATATGGTAGAAAAGACAGGGCGATTTAACCTGGGATTACGCTACCACCCGAAAAAAACACCTGGATTAAATTTTGGTTTTAACGGAGATTTCGGACAATCTTCAAACCCGGTTTCACTAATTTGGGATAGTATTGGTTCAGGGCTTTACCGGGCCTATCCTAACACGGTGATACTACAAACCCAAAAAATGCTTTATGTCGACCCCTACATTACATATTTATCTGATGGCGGATTTGAACACAGTTTGCGTGCCCGTTATTTTTACACCAATAATATTGAAACATATAACCCATCTAATACAACTAATGTAGCCTATGTTGAATACCAATGTATCAAAAAGTTTTATGAATTGGGAGGGTTAAATGTTACTGCCGGCCTCGTGATGAACAATACCTATTCCCACACCGATTCACTTTCTAATCTGGGTCTTTTTATGCCGGCATCTACCAATCGTTTGGAAAATTATGCAGGCTATGCCCAGCTTGATAAAAAGTTCTGGAAGATATTAAATCTTTCTGCCGGATTCCGCGATGAAAACTTTATCGCTGATAACGGTACAAATACTTCCAAACCTATATTCCGATCCGGAGCAAACCTGAAACTGGCTCAAGCTACTTTTCTTCGTTGTTCTTATGGGCAAGGGTACCGCTACCCTACCCTTTCTGAAAAATATTTAACCTCCCAGTTCAGCGACTTGAGCATTTTTGCCAATCCTGATTTACAACCTGAAACAAGTTGGAATGCCGAAGTGGGAATAAAACAAGGATTTAAGGTGGGCCATTTTATGGGCTTTTTAGATGCTGCTGCATTCGAACAACAATATCAAAACACTATAGAAATTACTTACGGAGCCTGGGCAAAAACACCCAACCCTTATGTACCGGGCGTTTACAGCTATAGTTATGGATTCGAATACCTGAACACCGGCCCTACCGAAGTGCGCGGAATTGATATATCTCTGGAGGGAGAAGGAGCTATGACCAACGATTTAAAAGTGGATGTACTGGCTGGTTACACCTACACCATCCCCCAAGCATTAAATCCCAACCTGGTGTATGCTACCGATAGCATTCACACTAAACTATCTTACGCCTCTACCAGTACAAACACGACAAATAATATTTTAAAATATCGTTTTCAAACTATTGCCAAACTGGATATTGAAATAAAATATAAGAAGTTTTCTATCGGTGGCGATTGGGTATATTACAGCTTTATGCAAAACGTTGACACCGTTTTTTATGAGCTGGCATCGCTGGCGCAATACGGCATTAAGCAATACCGCGAAGAATACAATACAGGCATTAACGTATACAATGCCCGCATAGGATTACAAGCAACCAAGATTATATCAGTGTCGTTTGTGGTGAATAATCTTTTTGATCTCAGCTATTCGCTCAGGCCACTTAAAATTGAACCTCCCCGGACATTTGCTATCCGGTTTACATATAAGGTGGGGTAGCTTAATAACTCCTAATAACTACCATTTCATTTTTCACTTAATTTAGGTCGATTTTATTTTTATAGAAGTGATGAAGTCTATTAAATCTTCCAGCTTATTAAAGCCACTTTCACTGGTAGCGGTAATTTTTCTCACCGTGTCGGGTGGATCGTACGGACTTGAGCCATTGCTGCAGTTTGCAGGTAAAAATGGTGCTTTATTATTGCTTATGACCGTACCCTTCTTGTGGGATTTGCCAAGCATATTTATGGTTCTGGAACTAAATAGCATGATGCCTGTTGAAGGCGGCTACTATAAATGGGTGAACAGGGCACTGGGTTTACGCTGGGCTTTTTATGAAGGATGGTGGACCTGGCTTTACTCCTTTACCGACCTGGCCATCTACCCGGTATTATTTGTCACGTATCTGTCTTTTTTCTTTCCTGTCATTGCAATTTATAAAATACCTATTTGCTTGGCTATTATATGGGGTTGTGCGGGTTTAAACATATTGGGTATTCTTCCGGTTGGCAGGGTTTCACTCATTTTGGGCACTATCGTTTTGATACCATTCTTTATTCTGTTCGGATACTCTTTTTTAAATACGTCATTTCATTTTATAGCCCCAACGTTTTCTTTACAAAATGTTGGTTTCACTTCTATGGGCATGGGCCTTTATACAGTTATGTGGAATTTTTTGGGCTGGGATAACACCACTACTTATGCAGGAGAAGTTGATAAACCTGTACGTTCCTATTTAATTTCTATGGCAGTGGCTTTTATAGTGGTTATAGTGGTTTACTGGCTTACAGTGTTTGTTACCCAAAACTCCGGGGTCGATTTCAACGAATTATCCGATAAAGGCTATCCGTTACTTGGTATTAAAACTGCAGGGCCATGGCTTGGTATATTGCTATCTATAGGAGGAATGGCAAGTGCGTTAGGTATATTTTCTGCAGTTATGTTATCTATATCACGCATACCGCGAGCTATGGCGGAAGATAAATTGTTGCCGTCCTGGTTTGCTAAAAACCACAAACGCTTTAACAGCCCTTATATTTCCATAATAGTTTGTTCGGTTGTTGTAAGTTTTATGGTGTTATGGACATTCACTGACCTGATAGTAATTGATGTGATTTTATATGGCGCCGGACTTTTCCTGGAGTTTGTTTCACTTATAGTATTGCGTATTAAAGAACCCGATGCTATACGCCCTTTTAAGATTCCGCTAAATATATTCGGGCTATGCGTAATGACCCTATTACCTTTCGCGGTATATGTAATTGCACTGATGTCGATATTTATACAATCTGCAACAAAGGCTACGCCTGCTATTTTTGCGATTGGAGCTTTAGTTAGTGCTGAAATTATTTGGTTGATTATCCGCTTTACTTTAAAACCTGGAATTGAGGCTAAGACAATATATAGCGATGGAGTTGAAGGGGCAACAAAGGATTACAATGAAAACAGAGATTAAATAGCAGCCTATTATGATGAAATACGCAATTTGTCAATCTCCTTATGGGCGGCGCTAGCCAAAATAAAATGCTCATAAATATCTTTACAAAAGATATTAGTAACAGAGTTTTCTCCGCCATTAACCGGTAATATGCGGTAAGCATATATTTGATCTTCCTTCAAATTTTTGTCATCTAGTTCCTCCAAGTTCTCAATTAATGTTGGCTGAAATATTTCATAATATTGCTCTGCAGACAATCTATTCTTTGAAAAGTCAGTGAAATAGTTTGAAATGTGTTCCATACTGCCATCAGTAATGGAAAGAAAATAAAGCATATTAGAGGAGTCTTTTAGAACCAGGTCTCCCATTTTTGTAATCACAATTATTTCTTTGTCTTCATCAATCAGCCATTTCCAGGGACTAAGTAACTTGCTGTAATCGAGATTGGTGTAGTTTATTGTATAACGTAGAATGTTCAAAATTTGTATGGTATTACCTTGTATACTATTAGGGAGCAAGTCTTAAAAACACCAAGATATGCTATTTTAGGATAGTCGAAAAGCAATAAATACCTACCCGGACAATAGTTTCAGGCAATTAGTGCACCATACCAAATTTAACAATGATATGCCTACAAATAAAAAAGCACCTACTGTTAGTAAGTGCTTGATTATACTTGTGGTACCAGCTGGAGTTGAACCAGCGACGCAAGGATTTTCAGTCCTTCGCTCTACCAGCTGAGCTATGGTACCTCTAAAATAGGGGCGCAAAAGTAAGAAAATGTAAGTAAATATGAGATATAAGATATAAGATATAAGGTACCTATTCATTATCAGGTGTTTATAGTTTATATCTCATAGCTTATAGCTGAATTGTGTAGCTTTGATGCTATGAATCTGGCTATAGATATAGGTAATTCAAGGGTTAAAACAGGCTTTTTTATCAAAGGTAAATTGGTGAAAGATGCCGTTTACAATTCCTTTACCCAGGATACGCTTAAAACCATTTTTAAGGAGAATCCTGCTATAGAGAACTCCATACTATGCAGTGTAAGAAAATATCCGGTTGCAATAAAAAAATTCCTTTCCTCTCATTCGCATTTTATTGAGCTTAGCCCCGAAACACCTGTGCCGGTAAAAATTGCCTACAAAACGCCTAAAACCCTAGGCATGGACCGACTGGCTGCTGTATGCGGAGCCAATGCACTTTACTTAAAAAGGCATGTTTTAGTGGTGAATGCGGGCACTTGTGTAACCTTTGATTTTGTAGATAACACGAACACCTACCGGGGTGGAAGTATATCGCCGGGATTAGATATGCGCTATAAAGCCTTGCATACTTTTACTGCCCGGCTTCCGTTAATAGCACCTGATATGAAATTTAAAAAACTAATTGGGATAAATACAGAAGAATGTATTAAGTCAGGTGTTCAGATGGGTATTGCACGCGAGATAGAAGGAATTATCAGAGAATACCAATCTCTATATAAAGATTTGACCATTATATTCACCGGTGGTTCTATGCCCTGGTTGTTAAAAAGTCTTAAAATCAAAATAAAAGCAGAGCCTTTCTTGGTGCTTACAGGACTTAATGTAATTTTGTCGCCCTTTCATACCAAAGGCAATCTTACATCAGCTGAACGATTTTAGTAAAACAATGAATAGTGCTTTCCATCCTTTGCGGGCTTTCCTTATAATCTTTTGCATATGCTGCACGGGCGTTGCCTTTGCCCAAACAACTGATATATCACCCTATTCCCGCTATGGTATTGGCGATCTACAGGCACAAAATAGTGTACTAAATTTCTCTATGGGCGGAACAGGTATAGCTTACCATAATGATGCAAGCACACCTTTTTTCATCAATCTGAAAAATCCGGCATCATATGCTTATGGATTCATTCCAATAGATGACAGTACCGGCACCGGGGGATTAAAAATGATTGCATTTGAGGCGGGCATACAAGAAAATATTCTGAATATATCATCCATAGGACAAAGCGCCAAAAGTAATAACGCCAACTTTTCCTATGCTGCACTTAATATACCTGTCAGCCGGCATGTTGGCTTGGCTATGGGGATTGTACCGGTTAGTACAGAGGGATATAATATTAACACTAACCCTTATATAGACAGTGATGGTGTGCCATCTAAAACTACTACTGTACTAAACAATTACCAAGGCACAGGCGGCATTAGTAAAATATTTATTGGAACAGCATATGCACCATGGAAAAATCTGTCTTTTGGAGCCAATCTATCCTATTTGTTTGGTAATTTAACCAATACAGAAAGTGTTGACTTTAACAATACTAATTTCTTTAACACGTTAAAGGCAGAAAATATAGGCGTTCATTCCTTTGCTGCCGATTTCGGGCTGATGTATACATTCACTATTAAAAATAAAAAAGACGCTCAAAAGAACTGGTATGTTACGCTGGGCGCTACGGTTGCTCCTTCTGCAAATCTTACCGCAAATTATAATGTCCTCACTGTAACTCAAAGCGCTTCGGGGAGCAATATAGATACATTACAAGATAGTGGGGCCGTTGGAAAAATAAGGATCCCGATAATGTATGGGGCGGGAATAACCATTAAAAAAGGTGACCAATGGACTTTCTCATTCGACTATACGGTGCAAAACTGGGCGCAATTTTCTTATTTCGGAGAAAATGAAAATCTTAGCAATACCACAACATACGGAGTGGGCATACAATATGTGCCAAAAAAAGATTTTAACAGAAACTATGCGCAAAGAATACATTACCGTGTAGGATATTCTTATTCTACAAATTATCTCGACTTATATAATACCCCTTTAAAAGACCAGAGCTTTTCAGTTGGGGTCGGATTACCATTGGGAAACCCTAATCCGCTTCAATATCCTGCTGTATTGAACATAGCCCTGAGGGTAGGTTCTATGGGAACAACCACTAACAACCTCCTTAAGCAAAACTATTTTCAAATCATGTTTGGGTTTACTTTCGACGATCACTGGTTCGATAAGCGCAAATTCAATTAATGCTCTTACGTTTTGCAACCGCGGCGTTGTTATAGTGGTACCTTATCCGCTTAAAATAGGAATCTTATATAAATATGCCCCTTGCAAAGCGCTTAATTGAATAGATTTACGCAGAATATGTTGCAATATCTCTCCAAATAACTACAGTTCTTTTTAAATTTGCTTTGTAAAATCAATTATGTTCACACAAAGGAGTAATTCTGCAATACGCTACTTACTGTATGTAACTGTTGCATGGTGCTTTGCATCGTGCGAAAACAATATGAATACGGTAAGCCGTATTACATTACAGGATAAAAACCTGCAGGATGTGGAAGATAACGCCTCCATTTTTTATACCGATTCCGCTAAAACAAAATTTCACCTTACGGCAGCGCGAATAGAAAACTACGAAGGTACAGAACCATACGTATTATTTCCGAAAGGAATACGTATTGACTTTTATGATGACTCTGATAATATAAACGGTCACCTGGAAGCGAACTATGCCATCCGTCACTTAAACACTAAATTAATGGAAGGTGACAATAATGTACATATAGTAAACCGGAAAGGGGAAACACTAAATACCGAGCAACTGTTCTGGGATGAAAACAAACATAAAATTTATACCAACAAGTTTGTAACTATAAAAACAGCACGGGAGATACTTTACGGCAATGGACTTATTTCAAATGAAGATTTTACCCAATACAAAATAACTGACCTGCGAGGAACCATACAGGTTGATAATCCTGAAGATAAGGATAAAAACCAAAAAGAAAATAAAAAGTAATGCTCACTACGGTTATCATCATATTCTCGCTTTTGTTTTCCTTCTTTTTTTCGGGGCTGGAAATTGCTTACGTATCGGCTAATAAATTCCAGATGCATGTAGAAAGCCGCAGGGTAAGCCTTACGGGCCGTTTATTCTCGCGCATCACCAATAGCCCCGTACGTTTTCTTGCTACCATATTGTTGGGCAACACACTGGCGCTTGTATTATTCGGGGTTTTTGCTTCAGCCGTTCTCGAAAATTTTTTACAGCAATTTCATTTCAGTAATTTTGAAATACTTGCCACACAGTCGGTAGTTACCACATTTATCATTTTGGTTATTGCCGATTTTATCCCCAAAAACTTATTCAGGGCCGACCCCAACAGCATTTTAAAATTCTATACTCTTCCGTGTATAATAGCTTATTACATTCTTTTACCCTTCACACTCGCTATTCTTGCATCTGTTAATTTTCTGCTGAAAAGAGTATTCCGTGTAACGCTGGTCAGGTATAAAAGCACCTTTACTAAAACCGATTTATTCAGCTATATAGAAGAACACGCCCATACGGAGCATGAAGCGCACGGCGAAGTAGAACATGAAGTAACCATGTTTCGCAATGCACTTAGTTTTCCTGATGTGAAAGTGCGCGATTGTATGATTCCCCGCATGGATATTGCCGCTACCGAAATAAGCATGGGCTTCGATAAGCTGAAAGAAATTTTTGAGCGCACTGAATTATCCAGAATAGCCATATACAAAGATAGTATCGACAACATAATAGGCTATGTGCATTTCCATGCCATGTTTAAAAAAGTAACCGATATACAACACATACTGATTCCGGCTCCGTTAGTGCCCGAATCTATGCCGGCTAAAGATGCATTACGTATTTTAATGCAGCAACACAAAACCTTGTCGGTGGTGGTGGATGAGTTCGGAATGACATCAGGTATAATTACTACAGAAGACATTTTGGAAGAAATATTCGGGGAAATTGCCGATGAACATGACAGGGAAGATCTTGCGGAAAAGCAATTATCGGAGGATGAATTTATTCTTTCTGCCCGGCTTAAAGTAGACGACATAAATAGCAAGTATGGTCTTAACATTCCTACCTCACCCGACTACATGACTCTGGGTGGTTACATATTGACCCACACAGGTTCTATTCCCATGGCAAGAGAGACGATCGGAATTGATGGTTTTAGCTTCAAAATCCTATCTTCCACTTCTACCCGCATTGAACAAGTACATGTAACCAGAACGAAAAAAGAACATGAATAAAGTATATCTTTCACTGGGCAGTAACAGGGGCAATAGAAGCGCCAACCTGGAAAGAGCAATAACACTATTGTCAGAATGGGCAGGAGATGTAGCCACCGTTTCTTCGGTATATGAAACCCCGCCCTGGCAAATGACTGATAAAACCAATTTCTTTAATCAAGTGCTTTTACTCGAAACTGCTTTCGACCCTGCACAGCTTATAGATACCATTATATTGGTAGAAACAATGATGGGCAGAAAAAGAACAGGCATAAAATACGAGCCCCGCATAATAGATATCGATATCCTTTTTTATAACGATGCGCAAATTAATACGGAAGAATTGACCATTCCGCATCCGTTAATAGCACAACGCAGGTTTGTACTAGAACCACTGACAGAAATTGCGCCCGGATTTATGCATCCCCTGCTAAAAAAAACAGTGACCCAATTACAGGATGAATGCGAGGATAAAAGCAAAATAAAGAAACTCGTTTCGAAATAATTTGTAATTTCGTCCTCAACGTACTAAAATATGACAGATTACAATACATTGGCTCCCAATTCCCGGGTTTGGATTTTCCAGGCCGACAGGGAGTTTTCCGCTGATGAAAATAGTTCCATTTCAAATGAACTTCTCCAATTTGTAGATACCTGGTTAAGCCACGGCTCATTGCTAAAAGCAAATTATAAAGTTCTTCATAACCGCTTCATCGTTTTTTTTGCAGATGAGGAAGGCGATAATATGTGTGGACGCGCTATAGATGCTTCAGTGAGGTATATCAAAGAATTGGAAAAAAGGTATTCCCTTTCGTTATTAGACAGAAGCCGTGTGGCATACATTAAAAATGACAAAGTATATTCATGCACCTTGGATGAACTGGGTCAGCGCATAGAAGCAGGAGATATAACTCCCGATACGGAAGTTTTTAATAATTTAGTTTCCACAAAAGAAGAGTTTGACAGTCATTGGACGGTACCTCTTGCCAAGAGTTGGCATCGTTCCTATATTATGCAAAACCAGTAAAAGTGTATACCAAAAAATTCCATTCCGGCGATTTAAGCCAATATTCATTTGCAATAACTGGCGGAGCAGGTTTTATCGGCTCGCACCTTTTGGAATATTTGATTTCACACAATGCAGGACGGATAGTAGTATTCGATGACCTTTCGTCCGGCTCTTTAGAAAACCTAAAACAGGCACAGAAGTACAAGGGATTTGAATTTATAAAGGGAACCATTTGTGATATTAACGCATGTGAAAAAGCCTTTAAAGGAATTGATTTTGTAATGCACGAGGCCGCCTTATGTTCGGTACCCCGTTCACTCGCAAATCCGCTTGCCACCAACGAAGTAAATGTATCGGGTTTTCTTACTATGCTGTTAGCTGCAAAAAATGCAGGCGTTAAAAGACTTGTCTATGCCAGTTCTTCGTCGGTATATGGCGACAGCAAAAAACTCCCCAAAAGCGAGTCTGATCCTGTATCGCCGCTTTCACCCTATGCTGTTTCAAAATATACAAACGAGCTATATGCCTCCGTATTCCACCGTAATTATGGAATGAATATAGTCGGGTTGCGCTACTTTAATATTTTCGGTCCCAGGCAAAGCCCCGGAGGCCCTTATGCTGCAGCCATCCCACTTTTTGCTTCCGCTTTGCTCGAAAACAGAAGCCCTGTGATTTTTGGCGATGGCAACCAAACCCGCGATTTTACATTTGTTGAAAACGTAGTTCAGGCCAATATAAAAGCTCTCTTTTCTCCTGCTGAAGCAAACGGGCAGGTGTTCAATATTGCCTGTGGTGAACGCACCAGCATCAATCAATTATTTACAATGCTTGCAGAAAGCGCCGGAACAGAGACCAAGCCGGAACACAAACCTTACAGAGTGGGCGATGTGAAAGATTCTATTGCCGATATCAGTAAAGCAAAAACGCTCCTGAACTATATTCCCGAAATTAATTTCAGCAAGGGAATTCAAACAACATGGAACTGGTTTAAAGAAAATTATAATTCCCCTTCAGCCAATGGCATTCTTCGATCTGTTTCATAAACACCCGGCTGACTTATCTGTGTTGAAAACAGATATGCATTCACATTTCATACCGGGCATAGATGATGGAGCAAAAACGATAGAAGACTCCGTAATGATGCTCCGTGAAATGCGTGCCCTGGGTTATCGTAAAGTTATTACCACCCCACATGTTATGAGCGACCAGTACAGGAATACTCCTGAAATAATTATGGGTGGACGTGATGGCCTTAGAAGAGCGGTTAAAGAAGCAGGAATTGATATTGAAGTGGATGCCGCCGCTGAATATTATTTTGATTACCCTTTTGAAAAAAGCATCCCCGGAGAAAAAAAATTAACCTTCGGGAAAAATTATTTGCTGTGGGAAATATCCTTCATGAACAAACCCGAAACGGTTAATGAAGGCATATTTGCAATGATAACAAGGGAATATAAGCCTGTATTGGCGCATGTAGAGCGCTATCCATTCTGGCACGGCAATTATGCAGCTTACGAAGATCTTATCGGAAGAGGCACCTTGTTGCAAATGAACATAAACTCTATTTCGGGCCAATATGGAGTCCCGGTTAAAAAAGCTGCCGAATGGCTGATAGACCATAATATGATAAGTTTCCTGGGCACTGATTGCCATCATATGGGCCACCTGGAAGTTCTGAAAAAAACGCTTATGGAAAAATATGTCCATAAGCTCCTTAACTCCGGCAAGCTACTTAATGCCACATTGTAAAAACGCATTCATATAAATCCAATATGAATAAATATATCATAAAAGTATTTCTCGCTTTTATTGCTGTTAGTATACTTGGTTTTTCAACCGGTAACCCTATAAAAGATTATACCGGATTTTCAGATACAAATGCTCCTATTCAGAAAAAATGGGAAGCCGGCTACGATAGCCTGTTACAAGCCCCCGATATTGATAACATGGTAAAAATTTTATCGGCACACCCACATCATGTGGGCTCTATAGGCGATAAAAATAATGTAGAATTCATTCTTCAGAAATACCGCGAATGGGGCTATAATGCACGTATTGATACTTTTTACGCTCTCTTCCCTACTCCAAAAACAAGGCTGCTCGAGGCCACATCGCCCATAAAATATAAAGCTGTGCTGCAGGAGCCCACACTTAAAGAAGATCGCACTTCATCACAAACAAGCGAACAACTCCCCACCTATAACTGCTACTCAGCCGATGGAGACGTAACGGCCGATTTGATATATGTGAACCAAGGACTACCGCAAGATTACGAAGAGCTTGATAAAATGGGCATAAGCGTAAAAGGTAAAATAGTGATTGTACGCTACGGCGGCTCATGGCGGGGCATTAAACCAAGGCTTGCACAGGAGCATGGTGCAATTGGCTGCATTATTTATTGCGACCCGAAAGATGATGGATTTTACCAGGGAGACATATATCCAAAAGGTTCTTTCAAAAGTGAATATGGCGTACAACGCGGTTCGGTGGAAGATATTACGCTTTATCCCGGTGACCCGCTTACACCCGGCTATGGAGATACAAAAAATGTAAAACGGTTGGATAGAAAAGACGCAAAAAATTTGCTAAAAATTCCTGTGCTGCCTATTGGGTGGCACGATGCAAAACCATTATTGGAAGCCCTTTCAGGCCCTGTTGTTCCCGATAACTGGAAGGGAGCTTTGCCCATTACATATCACATGGGTCCGGGCCCGGTGAAAGTGCATTTGAAACTTGAATTTAATTGGAATATCGTTCCCGTTTATGATGTAATTGCTGTTATGAAAGGCAGCGAATATCCTGATGAATGGGTATTGCGTGGAAACCATCAGGATGCATGGGTAAATGGTGCCAATGACCCTATAAGCGGACAGGCAGCCATGCTGGAAGAAGCTAAAGCAATGGGTGAACTAGCCAAAAGAGGCATACATCCTAAACGCACTATTGTATATTGTTCGTGGGATGGAGAAGAAGAAGGACTGCTTGGCTCAACGGAATGGGCGGAAACAAATGCTGTCGAGTTGCAAAAGAAAGCAGTCGCTTACATTAATTCGGATGATAACGGCCGGGGGTTCTTTTTTGCGGGCAGCTCACAAACCCTGCAAACATTGACAAATGAAGTTGCCGGCGATGTTACCGACCCCGAAACAAACATCAGTATATTGGAACGAAGAAGAGCTTATGACATAACCAATACTTCTTCAATAAATGAACAGAAGGAACTTCTCACCGACGCCTATATAAAATCGGAACCACTGGGTTCAGGTTCTGATTTCTCCAGCTTTTTACAGCACCTGGGTATTGCTTCCATGAATCTGGGCTTTGGAGGAGAAGATCCTGACGGAGGTTATCACTCTATTTATGATTCGTACGATATGTATGAACGCTTTAAAGATCCTCATTCTACCTACGGATTGGTGTTGGCCAAAACAGCAGGCCGCATGACCATGCGACTTGCCAATGCAGATATTTTGCCATTCAACTTCAAGGATATGTATACTTCCGTAAACGACTATGTAAAAGAGTTACAGAAAAAAATGGAAGAAATGCGTACATCAACCGAAGTTACAAACCAACTGTTGAATAACAGATATTATGTTTATGCGCAGGATCCAACCAAAACATTTATACCTCCCGCACCAAAAGATAGTGTGCCGTTTATCGATTTTTCTCCGCTTCAAAATGCGATGATCGGATTCGAAGGAGCTGCAGAAGTATATAATCGTGTCATAGCCTCCAATCATAATATTGCTCCATCATCGTTAGAGCAATTAAATACATTGCTATACCAAAGTGAGCAAAAATTATTGCTGCCGGAAGGATTGCCTAAACGTCCGTGGTATAAGCACGCCATTTATGCCCCGGGGTATTATACGGGGTATGGGGTAAAAACATTGCCCGGCATACGCGAAGCTATTGAAGGTCGCAGGTGGAATGAAGCACAACAACAAATAGCAGAAGCTGCAAAAGCAATAAACGCATATACTGAACAGATTAAGGATGCCATAGGACTTTTAGTACAGTATAAATAATACCAACAAATATGAACGATTGGATAACGATTGCATACCATGTAGGTCCGGTTGAAATGGCCGTATTAAAGGACATCTTTGATGAAGAAGGAATTCCTTTTGTTACCACCGGGGGAAATTCTCCATATCCCTCCATATCTGCTGTGCAGGGTGGAATAAAAATTCAAGTGCCGGAGAGCAATAAAGAACGAGCGCTTGAAATTTTAAAGGAAACAGGCTATTTAGAATAACCTTATCATTTCGTTACCTTTGTAAACAATACTTTTATTGTGGCAAAAAATAAACAACGTTCAGGAGCATTATTCACCTTCTACGTATTGGTTATTTATGTGGTGGCCCAGTTCCTTTCATGGGCTCATCTCATGATAGAACAGAGCAGGGAAATCTATAATCTAAAACTGCAATGGCTGCCCCCAAATGCAAGCCCTGCTGCCATAAGAATAGCACAAGATGTTTTGCAAAAAGAGCTGCTTGGCAAATATTATATGGTAGCGGGCGAAGGAATTGTTTTCATAGGCATTCTTGCCTTAGGTGTTATAATGGTTCGCCGTTCATTCCGCAAGGAATCGGAGTTGATAGCCAAACAAAAAACTTTTTTGCATTCAGTTACGCATGAGTTCAAATCGCCCGTGGCCTCTATGCGCTTGCAATTGGAAACACTGCAAAAACGCAGCCTGAGCCCTGATCAGCAGCAACAGGCGCTTGCCAATGCCATTGATGATACCGACAGACTCGATAAACTGATTGAGAAAATATTAATGGCTGCCCGCATTGATAACAGGCAGCTTCTACTCCATGCTGAATATTTGAATCTCTCCGAAAAACTGAAAGAAGTAATTGAACAAATAAAACGCTCTTATCCACAACGAAACATCGTTACGAATATATCCGATACTATATTTCTGCATATCGACCCTTGGGCATTAGAATCTATCGTTACTAACCTGATGGAAAATGCGCTTTTATATTCGGCAACGGATAAACCGGTAGAGGTGAGCCTTACAGGCACATCGAATACTGTGCACCTATCTGTAAAAGATTGGGGCATTGGTATTGCAGATGGTGAAAGGGCAAAGATCTTCCAAAAATTTTATCGTTCCAATGCCACACAGGGATATAAAGGCACAGGGCTCGGATTATTTTTGACCGATTATTTTGTAAAAGCTCATAACGGATACATTGAAATAAAAAACAACAAACCGGAAGGCAGTATATTCGAGATTATCTTCCCCATATTCAAATCAAATGCCAACAACTAAAAAAGTAGCGCTCATTATATTAGACGGATGGGGCCTTGGCGATGGTTCCAAATCAGATGCCATAGCCAATTCACGCACTCCGTTTGTAAATAGTTTGTATAAACAATATGCACACTCCAAATTATATACCTCGGGTGAAAATGTAGGATTACCCGATGGACAAATGGGTAACTCAGAGGTGGGACACATCAATATTGGCGCAGGGCGAGTTGTATATCAAGATTTGGTTCGTATCAGTAAAGATATTCGGGAAGGTGTTTTACAAAAAAATAAAGTGTTATTAGATGCGTTGAATTATGCCAATTCAAATAATAAGGCTGTGCATTTGATGGGGCTTGTATCTGATGGAGGTGTGCATTCTCACATCTCGCACCTGATGGCTTTGTGTGATATTGCCACAGAAAATAATTGCAAAAATGTTTTTATCCATGCATTCACCGACGGACGCGATTGCGACCCACATAGCGGTGCAGGTTTTATTAAACAGTTAGAAGAACACATCGCGAACAGTAATGCAAAAATCGCTTCTGTTATTGGACGCTACTATGCCATGGACCGCGATAAACGTTGGGAGAGAGTAAAACTCGCTTACGATTTATTGGTAAATGGAACTGGCAAAAAGAGTAATAGTGCTGTTAAAGCAATAGATGAATCGTACAAAGAAGAAGTAACGGATGAGTTTATAAAACCGGTTGCTATTACCGATTCCAACGGAAATATGTTGCCCCGGATTAAAGAAGATGATGTAGTTATCTGCTTTAATTTCCGTACCGATAGATGCAGGGAGATAACCCACGTACTTACGCAGGAAAACATGCCGGAACAAGGGATGAAGACCATTCCCCTGCATTATGTTACGATGACTACCTACGATGAAAAATTCAAAGGCATTGAAGTACTTTATCATAAAGATGATTTGAAAATGACCTTGGGCGAAGTGCTTTCACTGAATGGAAAAACACAAATACGCATTGCTGAAACGGAGAAATATCCACACGTTACTTTTTTCTTTTCCGGTGGAAGAGAAGATGCATTTGCAGGAGAGAAACGAATTATGATTCCTTCGCCGAAGGTTGCCACGTATGACCTACAACCCGAGATGAGTGCAGCAGGAATTACGGATGCTATTGTAGCAGAATTACAAAAAGGAGAAGTTGATTTTGTATGCCTCAACTTTGCAAATGCTGATATGGTAGGGCATTCGGGTGTTTATAGCGCGATTGTAAAGGCAGTTGAAACAGTAGACACCTGCTTGCAAAAAGTAGTCGAAGCCGGACTACCAAAGGGATATTCATTCATTGTTATTGCCGACCATGGTAATGCTGATTATGCCATAAATGCTGATGGTTCGCCGAATACGGCACATACTACTAATCCTGTGCCTTGCATTGTAATAGATAAAGACATTAAAAAAGTAGATGATGGCCGCCTGGCAGATATTGCCCCGACTGTTTTAAAACTGATGGGCATTCAACAGCCTGCAGAGATGACGGGGAAGGCGTTGGTATAATGGAGATGTAACCACAGAGACGCCGAGTGGCCCGCCTAAAGCGCTAATAATAATTTTATTAATGTTTCAATTATTAAATTCTTTCGTATACTCGATTAAGTCCTCCATTTGCTCTTCAAGGCTCTCATTTATCTTGCTGAATTTGAATATGATTTCTTTCTTCAAATTTTCATACTCCTTAATAGCTTCATTGCAATTATAGCTCAGTGCCGATATAGGAGAAACCCTATCATCAGTTCTATTATCATTTAAAATCTTTGATACTTGTCCATAAAAAGAATTCTTTATTAAAATAAAATCTACAGATTCCTCTTGTTTAAAGGTCGTTTTAAACAGTAATGATAGCTGATAGATTAAATTATCAGATTCTATTTTGACACCTCTTTTTTGTAATTCACTTTGATAAGAAGCTATAGTGTGTGCCATTTTGTCAGTACTCTCCTTACATTTTTGTAAGCATATCATGCCTCTTTCAAGAAAACTATTAAATAATATCTTTGTTTGCTCATGGTTATAGTATATTATGTCGAGGGAAACGTATATTTGGTTGACTTTCTTTCGCGACATTTTTCGATTGCCATAATGACCTTCAAAATACTTCACTACATCACTCCGATTTATTTCCTTTATCCTACTAGTATTAAGTGAATGGCTAACCGTTAATTGAGGAATATTGGTCTTTTCTTCCTTTAGAAGGACAATTAGATTATTTACGGATTCCACCTGTTTCTTAATAGGTTCTTCAAGAAGCAAAACTTCATTGATTAAATCCGTACCCGATCTTTTGATTCTTTTCTTATCCCCAAGCCATTCATAGCCTTTTGTAACAGCAATACCAAAGATAGCACCACCAATGATCTTAAAAAACTCCATCATTGAAGAAGGGCTTTCCCCATGAACATCCCCACTGTAGAAATTAAAATCAAATAGACTCATGTTATCAATTTCCAGTATTACGCTGACTACTATTAATTAAAGATATTAAATTATTTCAAATATAGAGTTTTAGCTCCATCGGAGCAACCTGTTTGTAGCAAATAGCAAACAAAACCACGAAATAAACTCCGTCAGGAGTGACCTGTGAATTATCAGGTCGCTCCTATTGAGCTCAACTAATGCTTCTAATTTTTTTCTACAAACAGGAGGTTCCTACGGAACCAAGTTTTCCAACGCGGCAATTCATTATCAAATTACCAAATCATCAAATTTTCAAATCATTACTTCACCACCCCCAATTCCTTGCCAATTTTGGTAAATGCTGCAATGGCTTTATCTAAATGAGCTTTGGAGTGTGCTGCCGATAGCTGCACCCGTATGCGTGCTTTATCTTTTGGAACAACCGGGTAGAAGAACCCGATTACATAAATACCTTCTTCCAGTAATTTATTAGCCATAGTTTGAGATAGCTTGGCATCATATAACATAACAGGCACTATAGGATGTATACCGGGCTTAATATCGAATCCGGCTTTGGTCATTCCTTCGCGGAAGTAGAGTGCGTTATCCATTACCTTGTCGCGTAATTCGGTAGTGCTGCTAAGCAAATCAAGTACCGCGATACTTGCCCCGGTAATTACCGGAGAAAGCGAATTGGAAAATAAATAGGGCCTCGACCGTTGGCGAAGCATATCTATTACTTCTTTTTTGCCGCTGGTATAACCGCCCATTGCGCCACCTAAGGCTTTTCCAAGGGTTCCTGTAATGATGTCTATTTTACCCATTACGTCATTATATTCATGGGTGCCACGTCCGGTTTTACCTACAAAACCTACCGCGTGGCTATCATCTACCATCACAAGTGCATTATATTTTTCAGCGAGCGCAACAATTTCATTCAGTTTGGCGATATACCCGTCCATAGAGAAAACACCGTCAGTTACAATCATTTTAAACCGGTCGCCCGAAGCTGCTTTCAGTTGCGCTTCCAAATCTTCCATGTCGGAGTTTTTGTAGCGATAGCGTTTTGCTTTGCATAATCTAACCCCATCAATAATAGAAGCATGGTTCAGTTCATCGGAAATGATAGCATCTTGTTCGCCAAGCAGTGGTTCAAATACCCCACCGTTTGCATCGAAGCAAGCAGCATAAAGTATAGTAGCTTCCGTACCGAGGAACTTGGAGATTTTTTCTTCCAATGTCTTATGTATATCTTGGGTACCGCATATAAAGCGCACTGATGACATACCATATCCGTGTGTATCTAATATATCTTTTGCTGCTGAAATTACTTTGGGGTGCGATGAAAGACCCAGGTAATTATTCGCGCAGAAGTTAATCACTTCCTGTCCGCCTTTTACTTTAATATCGGCTCCCTGTGGGCTTACAATAATTCGCTCGCGTTTGTATAGTCCGGCCTCTTCAATATTTTTTAACTCAGTTTGTAGGCTATTGTAAAATGCTTGGTTCGACATGATATATGGGTTTAAAGTGACAAATGTAAGAAGTAATGGATAGTTGAAAGTTGAGAATTGAAAAAATTGCCATTTGCGTGAGGGATTGTGGTGGAAAACCCACAGCCTGCCAGAGGCAGGCGAGGATCCGCCGACGGGCGGACCCAACCCATAATGAAATGGAGGGGCACGCCCAAAACCCCTTAATGATAGAAGATTTAGCCCATTATTAACCTTAATTTAACCCCATTCGTACAAAAGCACCATAATTAATCGTACCTTTGCAAACTTTTGTAAAAAACATACATGAAATCAATCAGAAACATCGCCATTATTGCCCACGTCGATCACGGTAAAACTACACTGGTAGACAAGATATTAAAACAATGCAGCCTCTTCCGTGATAACCAGGAATCAGGCGAACTGATTATGGACAGCAACGACTTGGAACGTGAACGTGGTATCACCATTTTTTCCAAGAATGCTTCCGTAAACTATAAAGATGTTAAAATCAACATTATAGATACCCCTGGTCACTCGGATTTTGGTGGAGAAGTGGAACGTGTACTTAACATGGCCGACGGCGTATTATTGCTAGTCGATGCTTTTGAAGGCCCTATGCCTCAAACCCGTTTTGTGCTTACTAAAGCATTGGAAAGGGGCCTAAAGGCTATTGTGGTGGTTAACAAGGTAGATAAGCCAAACTGTACCCCTGAAGAAACCAACGAAGCTGTATTTGATCTGTTCTGCAAATTAGACGCTACCGAAGCCCAATTGGGTTTCCCAACCATATACGGTTCCTCCAAAAATGGATGGATGTCAGATGATTGGAATAAGCCAACCACGGATATCAGTCCATTGCTCGATAAGATTATTGAATATTTCCCGGCTGCTCCTATGCACGAAGGAACTCTTCAAATGCAGATCACCTCTATCGATTACTCTTCTTATACCGGTAAAAATGCGGTTGGAAGGGTTTTTAGAGGAGCTATAAAAGAAGGTCAACCCATCTCCATCGTTCGTCGCGACGGAAAGATTGACAAAGCAAGGGTGAAGGAACTATACACCTTTGAAGGTTTGGGTCGCAAGCGTACTGATGAAGTGCGTGCAGGCGATATTTGTGCCGTATTCGGTATCGAAAAATTTGACATCGGCGATACCATTGCCGACTTTGAAAACCCGGAAGGACTTCCACTTATCAATGTGGATGAGCCTACCATGAATATGCTTTTCACCATTAACAACTCACCCTTCTTTGGTAAGGAAGGCAAGTTTGTTACCTCGCGCCACGTGCGGGAACGTTTGTTCCGCGAAACGGAAAAGAACCTTGCATTAAAGGTAGAAGAAACCGCTTCGCCTGATGCATTGCTCGTATATGGACGTGGAATATTGCACTTATCTATCCTGATTGAGACCATGCGCCGTGAAGGATATGAGTTGCAAGTGGGTCAACCTAAAGTTATTGTAAAAGAAATTGAGGGCGTGAAATGCGAACCTTATGAAGTACTGACCGTTGACTGCCCTATTGATGCAGCCAGCAAAGCCATACATATTGTTACCCAACACAAAGGCGAACTGATGGTGATGGAACCGAAAGGCGATTACCAACATTTGGAATTCAACATTCCATCGCGCGGTATCATTGGCTTGCGTAATCAAATGCTTACTGCTACGGCAGGTGAAGCTATCATTGCCCACCGCTTTGATAAATACCAACCTTACAAAGGCAACATACCCGGACGTAATGAAGGGGTGCTGATTGCCATGGAAAGAGGTGTAGGTACTGCATACTCTATTGATAAACTGCAAGACAGAGGCAAATTTTTTGTAGAACCGGGAGAAGAAATGTATGCCGGACAAATTATAGGCGAACATATTCGCCCCGATGACCTGGTTATAAATATTTGCAAAGCAAAACAGCTTACCAATATGCGTGCCAGCGGTAGCGATACGGCTGTGGCCCTTGCACCTAAAATTGTTTTCTCGCTCGAAGAGGCCCTTGAATACATACAAGAAGATGAATATGTTGAGGTTACTCCTAAGAGCATACGTATGCGTAAGATCATTTTGGATGAAAATGAACGCAAACGCAAAGAGAAATCTACTGCTGCGGTAGAAGCGTAAGTTAGGTAGATATAAACTATAAGATATGGAAGGAGAGGCAAAAGCTTCTCCTTTTTGTTTTCTATCAGAACATCTGTCGGAACTGACATCGAAATCTTACTCAACCTACTTTCCAATCCCACTAATGCGGGTACATCGCCAGGTTTTGATATTGCTCCAATTGCTCATTGCTAAGCACCATCCGTATGTTGTTATCCGTAACATGCCTTAATGAATCGATGGCCTCAGGCCTCACCCTTTTTATGGTACTCAAATAATATTCTTCTATCGTCCTTATTTTCGATTGCTGGTCAGGTGTTAAATTGGTAACATGCTGGTTTATATAATCAACTCTTTGTTGAATATCCATACTTTGGCCCCCATTCGTTTGACCCAGCGCATTTATGGTAATGCAGCAGGCTACAATCCATATTATTTTCTTCCACGCTCTCATTGCATAAGGGTTTTTGTATAAAGTTAGCTATTGTCATGCCGCTTGCCGCCAAAATTCGATAAACAGGATTTTTGTCCCGACAGACCCTTTACTCAATTGTGTGGAATATATTCTTAGAATACATATACTATTATTCAAGCATAGTTTTACCCGGTTCAACGAAATTTTGAGGTCTTGGTATAAGCAGGTTATAAATTGGTGACAAGAGATAATCAATATCAAAAGCCATGAAAAAATCAAAAATTTTGGCAACTCTCTTATCCGCATTGATAAGCTCATCTGTTGCTATAGGTCAATATCAGTTCGATAACATTCCCGACGGACGCACTATGTTACAATTTGGAGTGAAAGCCGGAATAAATAACTCTAACGTTTACGATGCACAAGGGGAGGACTTTGTTGCAAACCCCAGAATTGGGATGGTATTCGGGGGATTTCTATCTATACCTATAAATACCTGGCTGGGCATTCAACCGGAAATTCTTTATTCTTCAAAAGGGTATTCAGGCTCCGGGGCAATGGGCCCGCAGGAGTCTACCACCTCCACCACTACAACTACAGTTAAAGGAAACACCGGAATATCAGTTACCGGGGCGGGTGGCGGCGATGCCGATAATTATTCATTTATCAACCAGTTGAATTACCTGGATATACCTATTATGCTGCAAGTAAAAATTCTTCCCAGCATTTACCTGTTAGGAGGACCCGAATATTCCTACCTTTTATCGCGTTCCTATATGTTTACCAACGGTGTTACTACTGAAACCACACAAGAGCAATTTCAAAATGATAACATACGCCACAATGTATTCGGCATCATAGCAGGTATTGAGCTTAACCTTAATCGCAGTTTTGTATTGGGAGGCAGGGTAGCCTGGGATGAGCTGGATAATAATGGCAATGGAACATCGACCATGCCCCGCTACCGCAACTATTGGATGCAAGCTACTGTGGGTTACAAGTTGTAACTTTTCACATTTCGCCATTGCGAGGAACGAAGCACCCCTAAAATAAACTCAATTGCGCAACCGGAGGCTGTGCTTTTCCGAAAACGGTGCGTCCACCGTATTTATATGATTCATTGCGCTCGCGGGTAATGAGTTTGTCAAACGAACCTTCATCAGGTTCAAAACCTTTCTCTAAGGCTTGGGCTGCCAGCGACAGGTTTTTAATAGCCGTCTGCTTGTCGGTGTTGCCTAGTTTTGCTTTTTCTATCGATGTTTTAAGAACCTCTATTGTCTCATCATATACCTTCAATGGCACGGGGAATGGGTGTCCGTCCTTGCCTCCATGCGCAAAAGAGAAACGGGCCGGGTCGGTGAAACGGCTGGGAGTGCCATGAATTACTTCACTCACCAGTGTAAGCGATTGTATGGCACGAGGTCCTACTCCTTCCAGCATCAGGAGCGATTCAAAATCGCGGAGGCCGCCATCGTGTGCCAGGGCTACAATGCTGCCCAATCTTTTCATATTCACATCTTCCCTCCGCACATCGTGGTGCCTGGGCATTACAATTTTGCGAATCTCGGGAAGCATTTGCCCCGGCGATTCCTGTATAATGTCCATAATACCCGTCTTAGTAACATCGGCATGTGCATCGGTAAGGTTCAGAATTTCGCCCCGGTTTTTGCCATAGATAAACGTATGCGGTTCCTCCAAAAAAGCCTTCACATGTTTGGAATGCCAGTGATACCTCCGCGCCATTGATTCGGCTTCGTTCATGCCCTGCTGCACTACGGCCCATTCGCCCTCTTTGGTAATAATAAACGTATGCAGGTAAACCTGGAAGCCATCTTGTATGGCAGTATTATCTACTTTGGCGGTGAGCCTGCTATATCGTACCAACTCCGTTCCGTTTAGGCCAGTCCTGTCCGAAAGGCGCATCAATTCATTGGGCGTTTGGCGGGAATATTTTCCACGGCCTCCGCAAATAAAGATACCCAAGTCTTCGAAACGGGGATTGAGCGCACGCTTCAAAGCGCCCATTACCGAAGTAGTGATGCCCGAGGAGTGCCAGTCCATGCCCAGCACACAGCCAAAAGCCTGGAACCACATAGGGTCGCTGAGGCGGGCAAGCACTGCTGACTTGCCATACTCCCTAACAACCGACTCTATAATGGCTCCGCCTAAAAGGCTCATGCGCTCCGCCAGCCATACAGGAACCCTGCCATAATGCAAGGGCAAATCGGCGTGGCGGGCAGCAGAAGAAAAGTGCAGTGTTGGCATAGCTGCAATTTACTACACCCTAACGAGAATTTGAAATATAGCTACGTTTTGTAGATTAGGGCGTGCCCCAGGTCGCCTATTTTACAAACAGCTTAAGAAGAAGTTATTCCTTAAAATTATATAAATTAATGCTTATTTTGCAGAATAATTAATGCATAAACTTCTTTATGAAGCAAAAAAGCTTAGAATGCACTACAATAAAAAAACAATGAGCAGAGCGGCAGCATTAGATATTGTAATTCCAGAAATAAAATTGAAGCAAGATTTGCTAGTTAACTATGACACGAGTGTCCCTCATATTATAAAATATATGGGATCAAAAAGAAATATTTTGGATTTTGTTATTGAAGCAATTAGTGATACATATCAGGAAGGTAAATTATGTGATTTGTTTGGAGGGACAAGCATCTTATCTGGAGCATTAGGGAAGTTAATTCCTATGCATTCTAATGACATTCAAGAGTACTCGGCGATATTTGCAAAGACATATTTATTGAATTATGAATGGAATAATTATCCGTCCAATATTTTAGATGAAATTATCGAAAAGGCTTCTAAATATGTAAGATCAGTCGAAAAGAAATATCCTGATTTTATTTTTTCATATTCAGAAAAAAAGACGATAAAAGAATTTGTAGAACTTGAAAAGCAGCAACAAGATTTAATGGAATTTAATTTTGGTTATTTATCGCATCACCTATTCTGCAAATACTATTCAGGAACTTATTGGTCGTATCAACAATGTTTATGGATTGATGCTATTCGTAAAGTCGCAGATGAATATAAAAACTCACCGCTTTATTATGTGATTCTCTCCAGTCTGATGTTTGCCATGTCATATAATTCTCAAAGTACAGGCCATTACGCACAATATCGAGATGCGACAAACTTATCATCAAAGACAGATATTCTCATATATAGACAAAAAGAAATATTACCTTACTTTATTAAGAAGTTCAAAACATTACAAAGTTATCTTGATAAGAATAGCTTAGATCATAAGGTTACATCATTGGATTATCTCCAATGTCTCGACCAAATCGAATCAAATTCATTAGTATATGCTGATCCTCCTTATGCTTTTGTTCATTATTCAAGGTTTTATCATGCGCTAGAAACTTTGGTAAAATACGACTATCCTGAAGTTTATCATAAAGGACGATATAGGAAGGATAGGCACCAATCCCCTTTTTGTAAAAGAACAGAGGTGAACCTTGCCTTTACAGAAATGTTTTCTAAAATTAAAGTTAAAAATGCTAACTTAATTTTAAGTTACAGTAATACAGGGATGATTAGTTTAGATGAGATTATTGATTCTGCCCATAAGAATCTTGGAAATAGTTATGAAATAACCTTTAAAGAAGTGGCGTACAAACATAGTACAATGGGTAGAAAGGATGATAAAAACAGAAGTGTTCAAGAATACCTTATAATTGCAAAGCATAGCTAAATTATGAGTATGGAAGTTGATTTCAAAAACCAAAGAACATCTTGGACAAAATATGATATTGTCCAAGTGATGGAAGTAATTGGTAGTTTTCAAATAATACAAGATTTCAAAAGTAGAAAAGCTTTTATCAATGAGGCTATACTTAAATCTTTTCTCGGTATTAAATCACTTGAAGATCCGATACCGGAGTATTGGAGGGAAATTCAGAATTATCCCAATGAAAAGAAGCTTTTTGCTTTATTTGCAACACTTTTTACACACGGCGAAATAATTAATGAATTTGCCTTGAAGCATTCTACTGGAGATATGAAAGGAATTTTTAAACTAGAGCCTGGGAAACAATACACAAATATTAGAAGTGCGTTAATTGAATCTGGTGCTGCTCAACCTATTTATAGACGTAAACTAGATGTCCCATATGATTTTACTCCAATATTCCAGAATATTAATGTTGGTAAGCTTTTTAAACAGGTTTTAGTTGAACGGATCTCAAGATTTACAAATATTGAAATAGGAGACGAAGATTTTTACAAAATTTGTTTTTCAAATAACTTTCATAAAGCTTTAAGTATTTCTAAAGATCAATTTAAAGCTTGGCTTGAAGGTGTAGTTGACAGTGAAAGTAGATACATAGAAAAAGTTGAGATTGCTGATTTCTTTTCTGTTGAAGAAACCGTTATAGATTTCAAGAAAGCAAAGGAAATTTATTTCTTAGGGGAAAATGGAGATGGGAAGTCATTAATTTTGATGGGAATTTATCTTGCTTTTAATGGAAACTATATCACAGATAAAACTGACCTTGAGAGAACTGGAAAGGCAGCAGATATTATAAGAAACAATAAGAACATCAAGCTCTCTGGTACTGATGACAAAGGCCAAGAGTATAATCCTAAAAAAGGAATGTTTTTAAATAATTTCTTTGCATATGGAACTCATCGCGGAAGATATTCTACTGATAAATCAGAAGAATATGGTTTTATGTCGCTTTTCGATAGTGATCAAACATTGGTAAATCCTGTTTCATGGCTAAAAGACCAAAAATTATTGGAACTAGAGAAAAATCTTGATACAAACAATTCAGCTGGTGAAATCAAGGAATTACCAAATTCATTCTCTGTTGAGTTACTGGAAAAAATGTTTTATGAATTATTAGAAAAAAATGTCGAGATAAAGGTTGATGGAGGTGGGGTTTCTTTCAAAGAAAAAGGAATGAATTTAACTTTTGATCAGTTATCAGAAGGGTATAAAAGCATATTGATTTTTGTTTCTGATTTACTTTATCGTCTGAATAAAAATATAAGTGAAGGTGAAAAAACAACAGATTTAAAAGGCATTGTTTTAGTAGACGAAATTGATCTACATCTGCACCCAAAATGGCAAAGAGTACTAATCGGCAAATTAAGGAATCTCTTTCCAAATATTCAGTTTATTTTTACAACCCATAGTCCTACAATAATTCAAGGAGCATCTGAAGATGCGATAATGTTCAGAGTTTATCGGACTAAAGAAGATGGGAAAACTAGAGTAAGCGACCCTTATTATCGAAAAGCTTTAGATCATTTAATGATTAATACACTTTTAACCTCTCCATTATTTGGTCTCGATGATTCTCGAATGAATACTGATGATAATAATTCGGATACAGATGCCACTTATCTATTATACAGAATTAATAAGAAACTTGAAGCAGAATTGCAAAAGCAAAAATCTGAGGGTAAGGAATTCATCAATGATAAAACAATTGATGAATTGATACAGAAAATTATGGATGAAGAATTAGGAAAGAAATGATTAAATTAGAAAAAGATCTATCTGCAGTTCCGAAGTCTTTAATCCCCGCTTTTGAGGACCTATTTCCAAAGCATAAAGTGCCTACAATATCGAGAACTACTCATGAGAAGAGAATGGCCGTTATCAATGAGGGTAAATATAATAACACTACCTCTTTAAACTCTAGATATAAGTTAAATGATGTTAGAGATGCCTTAATTGAGATATATAAAGGTAAGTGTGCCTTTTGTGAACAAGAGGTAGAGCAGTATCATATTGATCATTATAGACCTAAGGCGACATACTATTGGCTTGCATTTTCCTGGGATAATTTAATCCTTTTATGTCCAAAATGCAACGAAAATAAAGGTGATTTTTTTGAATTAGAAGGTTCTATGGTTACTTTTGATAATACTGAACCAAATTTGCGTAATATTAATACTAGTTCTGAAGGCTACGATGTGATAGAATTGCCTAAAATGGTGAACCCTGAGGTTACAGACCCTTTGGGTAAAATTACATTTCAGGATAATGGATTAATAGAGTCTGCTGATTTGAGATTTGTACATACAATAGAAAAATGTAAAATTAACCGGAAAGAACTAAATGATAAAAGGAGAACTCTCTTAAATATATTTAGAGAACATATTACGGTAGCATTAGTTGAAAACTTAAATATAGAAGACCAAAAAATTGCAATAAGAACAATCATTAGATCCTTTAGGATCGATTCAGATAATAGTAAATTAGATTTTTTAGCTTTTAGAAAGTATGCGATTTCAGCAGGGTGGTTAAATTCAATAACAAAAGAATTAGCCTGAATAAAATCTATATAGTTCATATTGAATTTATTAACCGGCTAATTGCAACTGGGTTTGCCTATGGTGTTGCATATAGTAATAAATTGAATACCAGATAGTAAATAGCAAAAAGGACACTCCATACTGTCGCCGAAAACGTTGCAATTAGCTTTAAAAAGAAAAAGCCGCAGAAATTAATCTACGGCTCTTTTTATTTTTTGCCAGTCCGGCTCGGACAAGTCATTGACTTTCCTTCAACCCACTTTTCTGCATTGTAACTTTGAGGTATGGAAAATACCATTTCTATGCGCAAACAAAACTTACTATTGGAGCTTTTTAGCTTAGCCTTTTTTTGTTATTTCCTGTTATTAACAGGAGCACGGTTGTTTAAAATATTAATATCCAACGAGTTACAAATATACAGATTTGCGATTTTTCCTGTTATTTCACTGTTATTTTCCTGTAAATCCTCCTGTTATTGCCTGTTAATTTTTGTTGGTTTTTCACCCTAAAAATAAAACGGAAAAGGCGAACAAAAATGTTCGCCTTTCCATAAAGTATTTGCAAGTCCGGCATCGGACCTATTTAGTAGCTGATGCAGCTAATTGCTTATCGAGCACGTCCATAACATTACGTACGGCTTTAGCAGAGGTATTCATAAGGTCCATTTCAGCAGTATTGAGCTTGAGTTCAATAATTTCTTCAATACCATTCTTACCTAACTTAGCAGGAACACCGAGGTAAATATCTTTCAATCCATATTGGCCATTCAATAAAGCGCAACATGGGAATATGCGGTTTTCATTCTTAATGATAGACTCTACCATTTGGGCAGCAGCAGCTCCGGGAGCATACCAGGCCGAGGTTCCGAGCAGGTTAACGATTTCGCCACCTCCATTTTTGGTTCTGTCAATAATGGCGTTGAGCCTGTCAACAGGAATGAGTTCGGTAACCGGTATCCCAGAAACAGTGGTGTAGCGTGGCAATGGAACCATGGTGTCGCCATGTCCGCCCAGCAACATACCTTGAATGTCTTTCGGAGAAATATTGAGTTCGCTAGCCAGGAAAGCACGGTAGCGGGCTGTATCGAGCACACCTGCCATACCAAACACGCGGCTGGAATCAACCTTAGCAGTCAGGTAAGCGCAATAGGTCATTACATCTAAGGGGTTAGACACTACAATGATCTTGGTATCGGGAGAATACTTGATTACATTTTCGGTAACCTGGCGCACAATACCAGCATTGGTAGCGATAAGGTCGTCACGGCTCATACCGGGTTTGCGCGGCAATCCGGAAGTAATAACCACCACATCCGAATTCTTGGTTTGAGCGTAGTCGTTGGTATATCCTTCTACCCTAGTGCTGTAATCATTAACGGGTGCGGTTTCCCAAATGTCGAGGGCCTTACCTTCGGCAACACCTTCTTTTATGTCGAGCAGAACAACTTTGTTTACAATGTCTTTTTGTGCCATCACGTTAGCGCATGTAGCACCTACATTTCCTGCACCAATTACTGTTACTTTCATAGCATATCTTATTTTATGTTGTGCGGCAAAATTAGTAAAGAATGCATACTAAACCCAAAAATTATTAACATATAAGGGGCTGATTATTGGAGCCTAAAAAATGACGGGGGTTACGCTACCGGATTTAGGAAGATATTTTACTATCGGGGTTATATTCCTTACATGATAAAAGTCATATTGTTTACTGATGTCTATTATTTGGGAAGTGAACGATATCAATGTACTTTGTAGAAAGTATCTAAAAGTTATGTGTGCACAAAAGATAGAAAAAGAACTACCTAAAACCATATTATCGGTTACTGATTTCTCTAAAAGATCGACCAATGCAATTGCGTTTGCAGCTAATCTTTTCGTAAATAAGAAATTGAAAATCTTGTTATTAAATATATTCCAAAATCCGGATGAAGCAAAAACCATGCTTATATTGGTTGACGATATTCTGGGTAAAGAATCGGAAAAGGGATTAAAGAAACAATCAGTTGAAATAACCTCTCTTTTAAAGGGTCAGAATTTGGACATTTCCGTCTATTCCATGTCGGGAACATTAAAAAGAGCTGTAAATACTATTACTCAAACTGAGGATATAGACTTGATAGTGGCAGGAATACCCGCTGGTAAGTATTCCTGCAAGAACTTTGAAAACCTGCCTATACTATTTATGGGACAAAGCAGGTATCCTGTCCTTTTAGTACCGGAAAAATGCTCTGACAGCCCGGTGAAAGATATTTTTGTTCTTAATTTGGACTCCAGCAGGGGAAAATTTGATGTAAAAAAATCTTTTAAACATCTTATCAATCACAACCATCTTACTGAACGTAGCATTAGTATTAATGAAAAGAAAACTGACAAGGCTGTGATAGAGTCATTCCACAATATATTTGCCATACAAAAACAAAAAACGGATATTATAATCATTATTCCTTCACCGGGCGACAGTATTGACAGAGCAATGCTTGGGCTCCAAATTGATAAGCTTTGTCCTATTATTACTTCTTTATTAAACCCTTAAGTTGTAATGAAGCCTTATTCCCTTGATTTTCTAAGAAAAACAATTAACTTTGACATCTGTCGAGTTAATAAAAACATTTTATGTTTAGCAAGGAGGAGAATTTAAGTCCCGTATACAAAATTCTATTTGAAACAGCGGCCGAAAGCTTGGTTGTTACAGATGAAAAAGGTTCTATTGTATTAGTTAATGCTATGACCAACAAAATGTTCGGTTATACTGATAAAGAACTTATCGGACAAAAATTAGAAGTTTTGCTTCCGCAAGAATATCGTAAGGCTCATGTAAAACACAGGGAAGCATACAATTCTGCGCCTAAACAACGCTCTATGGGAATAGGCATGGACCTGTGGGCAAAGAGAAAAGATGATTCGAAGTTTCCGGTTGAAGTAAGCCTGAATTATTTTAAAACCGGAGAAAAAACATTTGTAATGGGACTGGTAACAGACATTACTGAAAGATACAGGGCTGAAGAGCAAATAAGGAAGATGAACGAGGAGCTGGAGAAGCAGGTGGAAGAACGTACAAAGGAATTGGAAGAAAGTAAGCGTTTGTACCAAATTGTAGCACGAAATTTTCCGGATGGAACCATTAATGTTTTTGATAGAGACCTGAATTATGTTTTTGCTGAAGGTTCTGAACTATTTAAGCATGGGATTACGAGCGAAAAACTTGTGGGAACGAATTATTTAAAACGCCTTCCTCCTGAAGTACGCGATGAAGTTGGTCGAAAATTAAAAACAGTATTCGAGGGAGAGAATACCACTTTTGAGTTGGAGGTTCGCAATAATTTTTATCTGATTAACGTAGTGGCACTGCATGATAAAGATGGAAGAATAGACCAGTTACTACTAGTTGAACAAAATATTACCAAAAAAAAGAAAGCGGAAGATGATATGAAAAGGGCTTTCGAAAAGGAAAAGCAATTGAATGAACTTAAATCACGCTTTGTATCCATGGCATCGCATGAATTCCGTACTCCTTTAAGTACCATATTGTCTTCTTCCTCATTGGTTGAAAAGTATCTTGACAAAGCTGATGCTGATCCGGCCACTGTAAAGGAAAATACAAGCCGCCATCTTAAACGTATAAAATCTTCCGTTGGTAACCTAACAAGTATATTAAACGATTTCCTTTCACTGGATAAACTGGACCAGGGAAAAGTGGAAGTAAAGCCTATCCATTTTCACATAAATGAATTTGCAGACGAACTTATGGATGAGATACAAGCAACACTAAAAAAAGGGCAAAAAATTATATATAACCATTCTGGAAATACAGAAATTTATTTAGATAAACAAATGCTAAAAAATATTCTGTATAATCTCATTTCGAATGCAAGTAAATATTCCCCTGAAGAGGCTGATATAGAATTTAAAACTGAGCTTACAAAAAAAGGGTTGACCGTAACTGTTACCGACCATGGAATAGGAATCCCCGACAGCGACCAAGTACATCTTTTCGAACGTTTCTTTCGTGCAAAAAATGTGACCAATATCCAGGGAACCGGATTAGGATTGAATATTGTACAACGGTATACGAATTTAATAAATGGGAAAATTTCATTTAGCAGCAAAGAAGGTGAAGGAACTACATTTAATTTGAATATAAGCCATTCATATTTAAAAGAGTCTGAATTATTATCTGTAAACTAAACCCAATGAAGAAAATACTTTTAATCGAAGACAACAATGAAATGAGGGAAAACACCTCAGAAATTCTAGGTCTCGCTAACTATGCTGTTCTAACAGCTGAGAATGGAAAGGTAGGAGTTGAAATTGCAAAAAAAGATAAACCCGACCTTATAATATGCGATATTATGATGCCCGATTTAGACGGGTATGGGGTATTACATATATTAAGCAAAAATCCGGAAACAGCAGGTATACCTTTTATCTTTCTTACTGCCAAAGCTGAAAAAAGTGATATGCGTAAAGGAATGGGCCTGGGAGCGGATGATTATTTAACTAAGCCATTTGATGATACTGAATTGTTAAATGCAGTGGAAGTACGACTTAAAAGAAGTGAATTTTTCAGGAAGAACTATACTCGCGACTTGAGTGGGCTTATTTCATTTATTAATGAAGCAAAAGAATTTAGCCTGCCTGATAAAATTGCATCGGAATACAAGATACGTACCTATAAGAAAAAGGATTCTATCTATCATGAGGGAGATACTCCGAACTTTGTATACTTTGTAAATAAAGGGAAAGTAAAAACATGGAGAATAAATCTTGATGGCAAAGAATTTATCACAGGCACTTATGAGAAGGGCGATTTCTTTGGACATCTTCCAGTGCTGGAAGGGGGCGTCTATAACGATTCTGCTGCCGCTATGGAAGAATGCGAACTTGCTCTTATGCCTCAAAATGATTTCTTATCGCTAGTTTATTCCGAGCATGAAATATCAGCTCGTTTTATTAAAATGCTTGCGAACAACATAAATGAAAATGAAAAACGATTACTCAGCCTCGCCTATAATTCTGTAAGGGCACGAACGGCCAATGTACTGCTCGACCTTCATAAAAAAAACAAGCAGGGAGAAAGTATACGAACCTCGCGTGAAGATATGGCAGGAATGGTGGGCACCTCCACCGAATCACTCATCCGGACACTCTCCGATTTCAAGTCTGACAAACTGATAGAAATTGAAGGAAGGGAGATAATAATTCAAAACCCACAGGGATTGGAAAAAGTGGTAAAATTCTCCTGATAGCTGATTTCTTCATCCCATAGAATAACAAGACTTACCAACACCTGAACTGCCATACAAGGCAAGTAATTCTCCTTTGGGAAAATATGGGGCAGCTAAATACTTTATGGGCTGTTCACCTTTTTCGATAAGGTTGGCTACCGTTAAGATACTTGAAAATAAATTATCTTTGTCCATCGCTTATTATTTTTTAAAGCCCGTTTCCATTCCAATAGAGCGGGCTTTATTTATTACTTCTTTTTAGTATTACCGGCAAGCCGGGCATCGGCGTTTGCGGAAATTTCAGTTTGGGATTTGCGCTTTCCTTCCCGAATCCATGAAATTATTGCAGCCCTATCAAAAAATAGCCTTTGCCCTTTTTTAAAATGCGGAATTGCGTTTTTCCCTATTAATCCATAGATCGTTGGTGAAGCGTACCCTGTTAATTCACAAACTTGTTTGAGAGTTATAAATTCTTCTTTTTCCTGTTGTGGGGAGTGTTGGTGAATTAGCTTACCAACTAATTCTTCCAGCCTGTTTTGACCATTGCGTAACTCGTCAATGGCTTTAGGCATTGTTTCAAAAGTTGTTTGTTCCATTTGCTAATTAAATTTTAGCAAAGAGAATAACTATTGATAAAGGCAATTCCCACATGTGGGAACAGTGGGAAAAATAATTCTTATTCTATTCTTATATTCTTTAATTCAAAGTCGAAAATATTACCACCCTCATGGTAGGTTTTTCTGGTGGGTCTTTCTCCAAATTTATCAATTTCATTTACAAGTACATTTGATATTTCATCTTGACCAATTTGCCGGTGCATATAAGGTTTAAGTTTCTTATAGAAAAATTCACATATAGCCCCTTTACCCCGAATCAACCTATATTTATTATCTACTTTCAAAAGTAATGGATTATCCATTGTACATAATGGGTTCATGTATTTTTCATAATCAGCATCAATAAATATTTCCTTGAATTTGCTCGGTAGTGATTTAGTAATTTGTTTATCAGCTATATCAAGAAATTTTTTTCTTAACTCATCTAATAGTTGACCATATTGCATGAAATATGCTTCTTTTGGTTTTGTCCTATTTGAATTATCACTAATTATTTTGTTGAGGGCCAATGAAAATGTTTCATTTACAGAATTCTCAATACATTCCACACCTTCAAGTTTTATACGTTCACAATACTTATCGGGATTATCATGTTCTATACTAAAGCTCTCTACCAATTCACATGATGCTTTTAATTGATTAAGACTTTTTGAGTTATGATTAGATGTGAGAACTATTCTTATCAAGGCTTCAAGTTTAAGAAGCTCATTGTCATAATTACCTAAAAGGCTCTTTATGTCTAAATTGGAATCTGTAAATGTTTCATTTGTGCCATTTTTTTGATAATGCTGAAACGCCTTATCTTGTAAAGAATCTATTATTTTTTTAGGATAAAAAAAATCCATAAGAATAGTAATGCTATGGTTTGCCCGCCACACATTGGGTTTCAATAAGTGTTTACTGTCTTTATTCGTTTTCATGTATACTATTTTTCAAATTAAGGCACCAGTCTTTTGGCAAATTGTTTTTTAGTATCGAGTTCAAAGTCGGCAAGGTAACTGCGGGTTGTGCTTGTACTGCTATGCCCTAAGGTTTCGGAAATAAACTCAACTGATGCCCCACTGCGTTTTAAAATAGTGGCGCAAGAGTGCCGGGCAGCATAAGTTGTCAAAGGCATTTCAAATTTCAACTCCTTACCAATTCGTTTCATAAACTTATTGGTAGTTTTAATGAACTGCAAGATCAATCTTCTTTCATCTTCCGGGCTTTTGGAATCATTAAGGATCGGAAATATATAACTATCGGTTGCTTTATCTTTATTACCCTGGCGTTTAATTATTGCCTTTATTGCAGGCAACATAAACACTGATATTGATTTCCCATTGCTCCTTGTCGTGCGGTTTGTTTTGGCACGTTCCAAAACAATAAATTCACCCCGTAGATTCTTATACTTTAGCAGGGCAATATCTTTAAAATTGATGCCATTACTGAAATAGGAAAAAAGCCAGTAATCTTTTGCAGTACTTTCAGCTTGGCCCACTGGTTTGTAAAATTGAATTTTACCAATATCAGCTAAAGTCAAAGCCTTTTTTATGTTCCTTGTAGCAGGAACTTGATACCTGCGTTTTCCGAAGGGATAATTATCTTTAGTAATTATACCTTGCTCAATAGCAATATTCAAAATTGTACGAAGCCCCCGCAAGTAAATTGAGGCTGTTGTTTTTGAATTACCCTTTTCCAAAAACCATGCTTCATATTTATTTAAAAATTCCTCGGTAACATCATCAAAAGTTAGTTTGGGGCTAAAAGCACTCAGGCTTTTTAAGCCACACCTGTATATCATTGCAGTACCTAACTGACCAGAACTCTTAAATTTCTTTATTTGAGAATCATAAGCGGTGTAAACGCTCATAATATCAGTCCTGGGTGTTAAGAACTTGGTTTCAAATTTGCGCCAGTCAAATTTTGGAAGGTCTTTTATAATATTTCGTGCTTTGAGGGCAATACTATCTAAAGTATCTCGAGTTTCCTGATATTCTTTACGTACCTTTTTGGCAAAGACCTTTTCAAATTGTTCTACTGTTAAATCATAATTTGTAGGATAATATTTGCGCCTACGTTGGAAAGTTATTCGTAACTTAGCCGGATATAAGCCATTGAGTTTGGCACGTCTACTATCAAGTATGATTAAAGAATTGACCTTATCCATTTGCACACAATTTGCACACAAAAGTAATGAAAAGGTATTAAAGATGATTAAAATACATAAAGTAATTTCAATAAGTTATCAACTGAAAACCTTATACAGAAAAGGTTTTAATAATTTTTAACAAAAAAAGATAAATAACCCTTTTCAGCTTCCCAAGCTGAGGGTCGCGGGTTCGAGCCCCGTTTTCCGCTCCTAACCACATTACCTGTATAATTCTCCGGCTTATTAAAGGTTAATTGATATCGTTGATTTTTCCGAATTTTCTTTCGATAAGAAAGGCAAAACAATATAGGTATAAATAATACATCCCAGGCAAAAGCCTTTCAAGCCCTCTAGGCCGGCACAAATAAGCAAAACTACTGCCAATACATCAGCGTATAAGTTATACTGCCCAAATAAAAGACCGGCAATAATGATACAAAAAACTAATCCCATACCAACAGCAAATTTTTTAGGTGCGGCATCAATCTCTTTTTTAGGAACTTTTAAGTAAGCAGATAATTTCTTAGAAATATTTTTTAATGGACTGTATTCCCCATCGGTAAATGTTCGGATGAAAAAGTCGATTGCTAATATAACAAACATTATAGGGGACTTAAAATACATACCCAATGATACTGTAACAATTACAAAGAAGGCTACAATTCGTGAAATATTTTCATTTGCTCTTTCCTGAGATGCAGGACAAGTTATGTGGGGTTTATTCATCGCTATTTTTCCGTTGAGGGCACAAATGTATATAAAATCTATAATTTTAGTAGATATTTAAAAAAATATTTCGCATCCCATCCAAATTTATTCACTGACGAGCATTTTAACGATTTTATATTTCCATGTAAAAACTCGTTTTATATTTGTATACGTAAAACTACAGCGAAAAAAATTAAATCACGAAATATGAAAACAGTGATAGAAGCAGATTCCATTAGTTTCTTAAAAAAGTTATCGAAAAACAATAACCGCGACTGGTTTAACGAGCATAAGAATATGTATTTGAAGGCTCACAATAATATCGTTGCATTTGCCGATGCTTTGCTAATTGAAATGAATAAGCATGACCATATAGAAACCGAATCGGGCAAGAAAGCATTATTTAGGATTTATAGAGATGTTCGCTTTTCGAAAGAAAAAACGCCATACAACACACATTGGAGCGGAGGCTTTAAACGGGCTACAAAAAAGTTAAGAGGAGGCTACTACTTCCGTATTGAACCTGGAAATTCATTTATAGCAGGAGGGTTTTGGGGTCCGGAACCGGATGATATAAAAAGAATTCGACAGGATATTGATCTGAATTATAAAGAATGGAAGAAACTACTTGCCAATAAAACACTAGCAAACACCTTTGGAAAGATTATCGGAGAACAAGTAGGCTCAGCCCCTCGTGGATATAGCAAAGAGCACCCGGCAATTGATTTGCTTCGGTATAAACAGTTTATCCTTAAGTATGAGTTTACAGATAAAGAAATTTATAGTCCAGATTTCCTAAAAAAAGTAAATGATACGTATAAAAAAATGCGCCCATTTTTAGACTATATGAGCGATGTACTTACTACCGATGGCAATGGTGTATCCATTATTTAGTCTGTTATTTTGAGCGACGGGGTTTGCTCTTTTTTAAAATATCATCCAATGTTGTTTCCGACAATATTTTAAGGGTAGCGTCACGTACTTCTAAAAATGTTTTGCGAATTCCACAAGTAACCTCATCCTTGCAATCTGCACAGCGTTCATAAAAGTTCAGGCTGACGCATGGAATTAAGGCTATAGGACCATCAATGTTTCGTAATAATTGGGACAACACTATATCCTTTGGACTTTTTAAAAGGTAATAGCCCCCACCAATACCAATTTTACTTTTAAGTATGCCTTGCCTCCGCATATCAAGCAATATGGCCTCTAAAAATTTCTTAGGAATTTTCTCCTGCTCCGCTATTTCGGAAATAGTCATAGGGCTTTTATCGTCTCTTGCTGCTAATGCAACTAAGGCCTTTAATGCATATTTAGTTTTTTTAGAAATCATAGGGGATAAGCACTGATTCCAAAAATACACAATTTTATAGAAGTACCCTCATTTACGAGGGACTCCAGTGCTATAATTAAATATTATGTTAACTATTTATCGCCTCAGCTCCTGCTACAATTTCAAGGATTTCCTTGGTAATAGCTGCCTGGCGGGCTTTGTTGTAGGATAACTTAAGGCTCTTTATCATTTCCGCAGCGTTATCGGTTGCCTTATGCATAGCAGTCATACGGGCACCATGTTCGGCAGCGTATGAATCGAGCATGGAACGATAAAACCTTACCTTAAGCGCATACGGAATAAGGTTTTCTATAATTTCTTCTTTGCTGGGTTCGAAAATATAATCGGGTACTATTCCCTTTGGTGTTTCTTTAGTCGCAGTCTTACTCGGAGCTTCTGTTTGGAATGGAAGCATTTGGTCAACCGTTAATATTTGAGTAGCGGCATTTTTAAACCGGTTGTACACTACTTCTACCTTATCTATTTTTTCTTCTGCGTATAGTTTCAATATTTCTTCTGCAAATTCAGCTACACCATCGTATGCAAGCTTATCCCAAAGCTCGCTACGGGTAGCCATCATTTTCAGGTTAGAGCGTTTAAAAAAGTCAGCGCCCTTTTTACCTATGCAAGCAATGCTTACATTTCCTTTAGCAACTTGTTCTGAATATTTTTCTCTGATAAGCTGATTAACCGCTTTTATCACGCTTGAATTAAATCCGCCGCATAATCCACGATTAGAAGTAATTACCACGATAAGCACTTTTTCAGAAGGGCGGCTTTTAGCATATACGCCTGCACTTGAACCGGCTGAAAAAACAAGGCTATCTAAAATCTCTTTCAACTTTTCTTCAAAAGGACGCATTTGAATAATGGCATCTTGTGCCCGGCGCAACTTGCTTGCCGACACCATCTTCATGGCGCTGGTAATCTGTTGGGTAGAAATTACAGATGCTATTCTTATACGTACCTCTTTTAAGTTTGGCATTTCGTTCTAATTAGGAATTAGGAATTAAGAATTAGGAATGTCCATCTCACTGATTTCATAATAATGCATTCGTTGATTCGTAATTCCCAATTTTTAATTCATAATTATTTTTTGTATTTCTTAGCTAAATCTAATGCTACTTTTTCCAATGTGGCAACTACATCATCAGGTAATTTACCGGCTTTTAATTCTGCTAACACATTCTTATGTTGAGCTTCCAATATCCCTAAGTATTCTACTTCAAATTCTTTTACTTTATTGAGAGGAACATCCCTTAATAAACCTTTAGTTCCGCAATAAATAATAGCGACTTGTTTTTCCACCGTCATGGGAGAATATTGGGCTTGCTTAAGGATTTCGACGTTACGTGAACCCTTCTCAAGAACAAATTTAGTAGCAGCATCCAAATCAGAACCAAATTTAGAGAAAGCTTCCAATTCACGGTATTGAGCCTGGTCAAGTTTTAATGTACCGGCCACTTTCTTCATGGACTTGATTTGTGCATTACCACCTACACGTGATACGGAGATACCCACGTTAATAGCAGGACGTACACCGGCATTAAAGAGGTTACTTTCCAAAAATATTTGTCCGTCGGTGATAGAGATAACGTTGGTAGGAATATACGCCGATACGTCACCTGCTTGTGTTTCAATAATAGGCAATGCAGTAAGCGAGCCACCACCTTTTACCAAATGCTTGATAGATGGCGGAAGGTCATTCATATTGCTGGCAACAGATTGGTCGGCATTAATTTTTGCAGCTCTTTCTAATAAACGGGAGTGTAAATAGAATACGTCACCCGGATATGCTTCACGTCCCGGAGGGCGACGGAGAAGCAGGGAAACTTCACGGTAAGCTACGGCTTGTTTCGATAAATCATCATAAATAATTAGAGCAGCTCTGCCTGTATCGCGGAAAAACTCACCCATTGCCGCACCAGAAAGCGGAGCAAAGAATTGCATTGGAGCAGGGTCAGCGGCACTGGCACAAACAATAATGGTATATGCCATTGCACCATTTTCTTCTAATGTACGCAACACGTTAGCAACGGTAGAACTCTTCTGGCCAATAGCTACATATATACAAAATACAGGTTGTCCTTTTTCGTAAAATTCTTTTTGATTGATGATGGTGTCAATAGCAATAGCCGTTTTACCTGTTTGCCTGTCACCAATAATTAACTCACGTTGTCCGCGACCGATTGGAATCATAGCATCAATAGGCTTGATACCCGTTTGGAGCGGTTCGTTTACCGGCTGCCTGTAAATTACACCGGGAGCCTTACGTTCCATAGGCATATCATACAATTCGCCATTGATGGGGCCTTTACCATCAATAGGATTACCAAGTGCATCTACCACACGGCCTAATAAACCTTCGCCAGCTTTAATGGAAGCAATTTTTCCGGTACGTTTTACCGTTGCACCTTCTTTAATATCGTCAGCAGGACCAAGTAATACCAACCCAACATTGTCTTCTTCCAGGTTGAGAGCGATACCCTTTAATCCATTTTCAAATTCTACAAGCTCCCCGGCTTGAACACTGTTCAATCCAAACACACGAGCAATACCATCACCAATTTGGAGGACAGTTCCTATTTCTTCCAATTGGGTTTCGGTTTTAAACCCTGATAACTGTTCGCGTAATATAGCAGAAACTTCTGCCGGTTTTATTTCAGCCATGACACTATGAATTAATTAAGAATATATGATTGATTAAAATTTTTGTTCAATTGTTTTAGTTGTCTGAGAACACTCATATCTGCCTGGCGGCTTCCAACGGTCAACACAAATCCGCCAATTATTTTAGGGTCTATTTTTTCTTGCAATTCGATACGGTTCTTCAGAATATTGGTAAGTATCTTCAGCAATCTTTCACGGGTTGCTTCGTCAAGCTTCACTGCAGAAGTAATAATGACTGTACTTATTTTCATCTTTATTTTGTACAGGTCAATAAATTCCTGAGCAATTTTCTCGAGGTAAGATTCTCTTTTATTTTTGGCAAGAAGTATCATAAACTTATCCGTAGTATCTGTTACTTCTCCTTTTAATAAGGTTTTAAACGTACTGATTTTCTTATCAGTCTTAACTAAAGGACTTTGAAGAAACAGACTGAAGTCTTTCACCGTTTGGCAATATTTCAACAATTTGCTCATATCGGCATATACTTCGTCCACTTGGTTCCTTTCGGTAGCAAGTTCAAGGAGTGACTTGGCGTAACGGTATGCTATTGTTGAATTAGCCATTATGAATTAATTATATCGTGTTTATACCTTTACTTATTAATTTACACTAACTTCATCAAGCATCGTATTAACGAGTGCTTTTTGTTTTTCATCAGAGGAAAGTTCAGTACGGATAATTTTTTCTGCAATTTCAATAGAAAGTTTTGCCACCTGGTTTTTTAATTCCTCCATTGCAGCCGTTTTTTCACTTTGAATACTTTCTCTTGCGCTTTGCATAATTTTATCAGCTTCCTTTTGCGCACCTGCCTTAGCTTCTGAAATAATACTTTCTTTGGTATCCCTTGCTTCTTTTAAAAGTTTGTCTCTTTCATTACGCGCCTCCATAAGAATAGCTTCATTGCTAGCCTGCAGGGCGGCCATTTCTTCTTTTGCTTTTTGGGCAGAATCCAGGGCATTCTGGATAGATTTTTCTCTATCCTTCAATGCGCTAAGAATAGGTTTCCATGCCAACTTGCGGAGTAAAAAGAACACAATCAGGAAGGTGATTGTCATCCAAAATATTAGTCCAACGGAAGGAAGTATAAGATCCATTTTTGTTAGTTATAAGTTGTTGAGCGAATTTAATTCTTAATTTAAATAAACCCCGGAGACCAACCAACCGTTGTTGTCTCCGGAGTTCAAAATAGCAATTACTTGATAAGCAATACCAACAATCCGATTACCATACCGAAGAAGGAAGTACCTTCAATAAAGGCGATGGCAAGAATCATGTTTGTACGCAAATCAGCCATGATTTCAGGTTGACGGGCCATGGATTGCAGACCATTGGCACCAATTGAACCGATACCGATACCGGCACCGAGAGCTGCTAAGCCCGCGCCAATTGCACCAAGACCATAACCAATGCCAATACTTTGGCCTGAAGCTGCTACGTCTAATAAAACTGATGATAACATAATTATAAATTATTTAGAGTTAAAGAATCCATTATTTAGTGATGTTCGTCTTCTGCAGTTACCATTCCAAAATATATTGCCGAAAGAAGGGTAAATACATAAGCTTGTATAAGCGATACCAGTAAGTCAAGTGCAAGCATACCGGCTGTAAACGCTACGGAAAATACAGAAGTTAAATATCCTGCAAAATGGCCCCACAAACTTCCGAAGATGAATATGAGACTGAAAAATGCAAGAGCTACAATGTGGCCGGCCAACATATTGGCAAATATCCGGATAAGGAGGGTGAAGGGTTTTAATATAATACCTAAGGTTTCAATTGGACCCAGAATTAATACTTTTACCAGGGCAGGCACACCGGGCATCCATAAGGTATGCGACCAATAAGATTTTCCGGAATAAACCATCATTAATATAAAAGTAAAGCATGCTAATGTAGTAGTAATAGCAATGTTGCCTGTTATATTGGCCCCTCCCGGGAAGAATGGAATCAATCCCAGTAAGTTCATTATTAATACAAAGAAGAAAAGCGTAAGAAGGTAAGGCATGAATTTTTCATACTTATGCTTACCTATGCTTGGAATAGCTAAATCGTCGCGTACAAAAACAATAATAGGTTCAAAAAATGATTGAATTCCTTTAGGCGTACCTGTCCCCCTTTTTCTGTATCCTTTGGAAACAGCCGTCATTATTAATAACAATAGTAATCCTGAGAGCACAACACTGGTAGCCGTTTTAGTGAGCGATATATCCCACAATTTAGCGGTGTCTTCCTTATTTACAGAACCATCCGCATTTGCTACTACTATATGATTACCATTTAATTTATACCCGTTATAAATAGCGCCATTTTCCAATTTAGAAGAACTGAATGTAGCAAGCCCGTGATTGGATGAGTACAATATAATAGGAAGAGGAATAGAAAAGTCCCCTACCACATGCCAGCTATGAGCATCGCTAACGTGCTCAAGAATCATATCTCCTGCATTGAATTTTTCAGCCCCTTCATGTTTGGTTGAATCTTTTGCACCATTATCGGCCAAAACCATGCAAGGAATTACCAAAAGCATCGAAATGATTAGAAACAGTCTTTTTGCTCTTGAAATATATTTAAAATCAGGGCGTTGGAGGTTCATTAAGGAGGCTTTTTTAGGAGTTTTTTTCAAAAACGCTGCAAATATAGATTTTTTCCATACAATATATCCCGAAAGTGTGAACAACTTTTAAAATAAAGAGGAAAAGTAGTAAAAATATTGCTCATTTCAATATTTCTTAAAAGGTCTTTTCACAGCAAATAAGTTTTGACTTACAATGACTTATTATTCATAGCATTTAGTTTGTATAAATACTATATCTTTACCTTACCAATTATTAACCTAAAACGCCTAAAATTATGAAGTCTAAATTTTTAGTTCCCTTATTTCTATTTGCAACAGTTGTAGCCTGCAACCCATCGCAAACCTCGAACAATACGAATAGCTCTCAGGCCACCGAAAACAATGTACCCAAAGATAGTGGGGTATATTTTGTGAATTTAAAAAATGGCGACACTGTAAGTTCACCTGTTATTGTTCAAATGGGTGTAAAAGGAAAGACAGTAGAACCTGCGGGAGCATTAAATGCCGGCAAAGGCCACCATCATTTAATTGTTGATGGCAGCTATATTGAAAAAGGACAAATGGTAATGAAGGATTCAACCCATCTGCATTTTGGAAAAGGCCAAACCGTGGATACACTTAAACTAAGTCCCGGACAACATACACTTACCTTGCAATTTGCCGACGGCGCACACATGTCTTATGGAAAAGACTGGAGCTCCTCAATTACTATTTTAGTAAAACAATAATTTGTCTTCCAAATCATTCCGTTTATTAATTCTATTTCTCCTTGTGGGTTTTACCGGGTGTTCTCCGAAAATTAAACTGGCGCTTTGGACCAAAACACACAAAGAAGGAGTCGTTTCACTAAAACATATGGTGTTGATTAATCCGGTTTTAGGACTAGAATTAGTTGACATGGCTTGTACAGACCGACAAGGATTAAAGAAAAAAATAATAGATGCTCTGAATGACACTGATAGGACACATCAGGCCGGAGATCCTTTTGTAATTTGGTGCCAACATAATCGTAAAACAGCCAAAGGACTTCGCCGTCACGCCAGAGCTATTTGCAAACTAGGGCTGCACTCACTTGCTGATGATATGTACATCTTTTCGAATACAGGTATAAAATGAAATAGTCCCGGCTTTCTTCAGCCGGGACTATCTTTGAAGGGGGTTATTTATTTTGTTATTTCTAGTAGAAGCGTTTTTTGCTTTTACCGGCTCTTGATTTACCTGGAAAATGTTTCCTCAAGTGGGAGTGCAAGGTAACATATTGCAATTTAGGTAAATGATTTTTCTGTAGCCAGCGATGTAAATCAGAGAGCTTTTCATTCGGTTTGCTTTGAAGGCGCTTTTTAATAGCATTATGCGTATCTTCATCAATAACCGTTCTGAAAGGGCCAGCCTGGCTCTGACGTACTCTTGCAAGTCCGCCTTTTTTATACAATTCAAGGCAATTCATAATACGCATAAAAGAACTTCCGGTAGCACGGGTAATGTCTCCAATGCCGTTGATTTTGCGTTCTTTCACCATAATCAATATTTGAATTCTGGGCTTAATGCGGGGCAGTGCCAATTTATAAGCTTCTTTTAGCTCGGCAAGCGATTCCCTAATTTGAGGAAGTTGATTTAACCGCAACTCACGGATTTCTTCTCCGAAATCTTTACGGGCATATTTGTACAACGTAGGAAGGCTAACTTTTAATCCATGCTTTTTCTGTAACCATTTATGCAATTCTTTATAGCTGGTAGGATCACCACTATTCAGGCGCGCTTCCAAATCCTGGCGGATTTTATCAGGCCATAAAAACCTTCTGTGGCCTTTATCTTGTAACTGCATAAGAGCTTTCAATCCTCCCTTTTCATACAATTCGCTCCATTTCAAAATAGAGCTGTAGCTTGCTCCGGATGCTTTGGCAATATTAATTCTTGTGGCCCTGCGCTCCTTTTTTAGCGCCATTAACATTCTTATCCTGGGCTTCAGATAAGGCTTCGCTTCTTTAAGTAAAGACTTAAGTTCAGGAAGCTGTTCGGTAACTTTGGTTTCTAGTAGTTTAGTCATGTCGCAAAATTAGTACATATTTACTTAACATTGGAGCGTTTAACTAAAGATTTTAACATCCATTAACTAAATAAAAAATTAATCTTTGCCACTCAATGCTCATATCCAATTAAAAGCACATTATGACAGAAAAAATATTTTTTCCAAATAAACAGTTTTGTATTATACACCCTCAGGGTACCCTATTTTACTATGATTTCAGGAATTAATAGGCTAAACATATATATTCTTAAGACGTAAATACATTTTTATCCGATGAATTAAAATTTCCATTAAATTTCCAAAAACAATTAAAAATATTTTTGAAGATTTTACGAATGCGGATATTAAATTAATACTATGTTAACTCGGAATAGAATTGCTTTAAAATATAAAGAAAATAGTTAAGCTATTCTATCAATTAGGGTGTACTTTTTGAAACCGGAATTATTTTGCCGTTAAAGAAGTTAGCTCCCGTAAGTGCAAAGTCGCGAATATATGCAGCCATAAGCAGCGGCGTCATTTCTATTCTTTCTCCTGGAAAAGCTTCTTCAAACATTTCTGTTTGTACGGCACCAAGCATCAGGCAATTTACAGATATATTTCTGCCTTTCAATTCTTCAGCAAGGCATTCGGTTAACGTAGCAAGAGCTGCTTTACTGGCACTATAGGCGCTTAACCCGGGAAACTTCATGCTACCCTGCAACCCGCCCATGCTCGAAATATTAACAATATGGGTGGGGGCTTGGCCTTTCCCCATATAGGGCAACAAGGCCTGTAAAAATTCAAATTGCGAAGTAACATTTACCCGGAACATATTTTCCACTTCATCGGATGTTAAATCCTCTATGGGTTTGTTCACTAAGGCTCCTGCGTTATTAATCAATATATCTACCGTGCTGATATGCGAAAGAACCTGGAGGGTTATATCTCTTTTAAAATCTTTATTACTAAAATCAACAACAGCAGGAAAAATGGCTCCCCCCCGGCATTCTCGTTTCAAGTGCTCCAATTTGAGCCGGTTACGGGAAATGGCAACTACTTTATTCTTAGGGTCTGCGGCAAATAGTTTACTGAGTTCGTACCCTATTCCCCTGCTTGCACCAGTTACTATAATATTCATTATTCAAAATATAACCAGTCAAAAGTAAGATGATTTTTACAACTAATAGAAATAGAAGTTAATTACACAAGATTTATAAGCTGTTTCTTTTGTAAACTTGCCGCATATATATTTTTCAATGAATAGTTCTGCTTTTGGTTGCTTAATTGCCTTCGTCTCTATGGTGGCCGGAGCCCTCTCCACCTTTCCATTTACCGATGCTACAAGAAAATGGGGCGCTGTAGCCATAAACCATTTCAGGCTTATACTTGCTTTCATCCTACTAAGCATCATTGTAATGATTCTTGATAAAAAATCGCCTGTTGCACTATTTAGTGTTCCATCTTTATCAGAATATATTTATTTATTCATTTCAGGAATTATTGGCCTGGTGGTAGGCGATTATTTTGGGTTCCATTCCATGGCTATATTAGGAGCCAAGCGGTTCAGTATTTTCAACTCTATTGCCCCGGGAGCTGCTTTGGGTTTTGGATTTATCCTGGTTAACGAACATATTAATACAATTGGCATTGCAGGCATAGCTGTAAGCATTGCAGGAATGATGTGGTTTATAGAAGCCAGCAATACAAGAGAACTGGATAAACACCAGGTACATGAATATGGAAAAACCCGCAAAGGAGTTTTATTTGGAATATTGTCGGGCCTTTGCCAGGGATTTCAAATAGCATTGGCTAAAAAAGCCATCACAGGAGATTCGGGACTTACACCCGTACATGCCACATGGATAAGGGTATTGGGTGCAACTGTTGCTTACTTTACATTTACCCTTTTAACAGGAAAATTTAATGAACGGGTACTTACCCCTATTAGAAAGGAAAAATCTACTTTTTTGCAGGCGGCCTTGGGCACCATTTTAGGAATTGTATTATCAGTTGTTCTATTTATGTGGAGCCTTACTCTTTGTAAAGTAGCCGTTACGCAAACCATATTATCACTTGCTCCAATCATAGTATTGCCTATGGCGTATTTGCTTTATAAAGAAAAAATGACAGCTAAAACTTTCTTCGCAGGATTGGTATCTATTTCCGGGGTGTGCCTGCTTATATGGAGAGACGATATAGCCGCCATTTTAGGCTGGCATTTATATTAATCCTTAACTTTACATTCAAAAATACTATTCTAAAATGTCATTAAACAGAGACTTATTAAAGAACAAACTGTTAGACCCCAAAGCATATAATACTGTTTTCATTAGTATAGAGGATGAGAACAAAGCGAAAAAGGAACAGATGGATATTTTAATTGAGTTGATTTGTGATGAAAGGCATAAATCAGACAGAAACCAAGTGCTGGCTTTCTTAGGAAAAGAACCAAAGGTGGTGGAATTACTGATGACTGCTATTAAAGAGGCTGCGTCTGAAAACAAAAAGAAACTATTAATTGCTTGCTGGGAGGCTGATCTTGATTGTACCCCAAACATAAATATGTTTGCAGAAATTGTAATGAATGACGATTTCCCGATTGCTTTGGAAGCACTTACTTCTATTGAAAACATGCATGGCAACATAACCGCTGCCCAGGCGGAAACATTATTAAACCGGATTATGGAAATATACCCTTCACAAGCCGATACCCCAAAAGGGCATTTGCTTGCCGACCTCATTGAATTATTACGTAAATGGCACTAAAACTCAACAGTAAAAAAATATACTGGCTTTTATTGCTTGTTCTTGCAGGATTATTTTCATGCAATGTGATAAAGAAAAATAATGAACCTGCTAAAAAGCCTGTCGCCAGAGCATTCGATACCTATCTCTATCAATCAGATATAGCAGGAATTGTACCGAAAGGTTCTAAGCCGGCAGATAGCCTTAAAATGTTAAATGAATTTATTACCCGCTGGATGCAACAGCAGGTGATAGTGCGCCAAGCTTTGAATAATCTTGACCCTAAGCAAATTGATTTTTCACGACAACTCGAGGATTATAAAAACTCCCTCATCATATATGCTTATGAAAAAGAACTAATTTCTGAAAAATTAGATACCACTATTTCGGGTCAGGAAATAGAAGACTATTATAATCAAAACAAAAAAGACTTTCAGCTGAAAAATGATATTGTAAAAATCATTTATGTTAAAGTGCCCAAAAAAGCATCTACACAGGATAAGCTGAAAAGCTGGATAAATTCTACCGATATTAAAGACAGGGAAAAACTGGCAGCCTATTGCAATCAAACGGCTTCTAATTATTTTTTAGATGACAATGTATGGCTGATGTTTGATGATGTACTAAAGGAAATACCCATTGAAACATATAACCAGGATATTTTTTTGCAAAATAATAGCAACCGTATTATACAAATTGCCGATACTGATTATGTGTACTACCTTGGAATAAAAGGCTACATGATAAAAAACAGCATATCACCTTTTTCGTTTGAAAAAGACAACATAAAAAAGATACTGCTTAACAAACGTAAGATGGACTTGGTGGAGAAAATGAAACTTAATGCATTCGAGCAGGCCCAGGTGCACAATGATGTAGAAATATATAAATAAAGCCCACCCCACTAGGTAGGGCGAGCCTTTCACATTAAACCCACAGGCGTTCCTATTGTTTTATAAATTTTATAGTTTTTGTGCTGGCCTCATCAACAACTCTTGCAAAATAGACTCCAGTTGGAAGCGCATTGCAAGAAAGTATATGTTCTCTACCCGAACATTTGAAAGCATTGATCTTTCTACCCGTTATGTCATATATTTCAACCTGGTGAATCCCTTCTCTGCCAAAAAGAATAGTAGCATTATTTGCTACAGGATCAGGATATATAGCAAGAACTGTTTGTAATGCTTCCTCACTTTTAACGCCGGTTACATTATTTGAACAGGACGGAGCACCCGTTGGATTGCGTGTATAATATATGGCACCGCCATTGGGCCATACTACATGGAGCACAGGACAAGTAAGCGCAATAAATGCAGTTCCGTGACAAGAACCCAAAATAGTTTGTGACGACCATGTAGCACCACCATCATTTGACTGATTAAACCATACCTGCCATGGATTAGTTGGAAAACCCATTGAAACCATATATAAATTTTTTTCATCACAAACCATGAAAGGATATGCCACATCATTACCTTTTGTAGCATTTGCAGTAACCCTTAAACCTGAATTCCACTTGCTTCCTGAATCATTGGACTGGCGTAGCCAGGAATTGAGAATATTTCCAAATCCGAATGCTACATTTACCTGGGCACTGTCAAGGAAAACCATAGGAGAATAGGAAGATGAGTCGGTTATAGCAACTTCAGGATCCCAGGTTACTCCCATATCTTTCGAACGGCGATAATATATCTCAAGGTCCGCCGGATTGTTCCTGTTATCATTCCAGCACATATGGATATATTTACCATCTGTCGCTGTTCCCTGATCTTCTGAGCGACCCTTTCCCACACGAGTAGATATCTGTTGTTCGGGACCAAAATTCATTCCGTTATTAACAGATTTTACCAGGAAGACAACACTGCCTCCGCTAAAATATTTATCTAATGAAACAAGAACCGTTGAACCGGCTACAGCAACTCCGGGCCAAAATTCAGTATTACTGTCAATACACATTTTTCCGCCCCATGTATTTCCGCCATCCGTAGAATGTTCATAATACGAACAAGCATTCTTTGTTATACTATCCCACCAAACCACATGGATGTTTTTTCCGCATACGGCTAACGATGGCATTCTACCTCTGCCCATAGTATCTGTTATAGGAACGGCTATGCTCCATGTATGCCCCGAATCAGTAGAACGTGAATAATAAATAGCATATCCCTTGGTCCTGTGATCGCTCCATATCACGTGCAACGTATCATGGCTTGCTACAATACAAGGACCCATGTTTTCATTCATGCTGGCATTCATCGCGTGGGGTGATATGTTCACCGGATTGCTCCATTGAGCAATAACATTGCCAGGAAAAGTAACTATACAAAAAATTAATAGGCGTAAAATTGGTTTCATAATTATTTATAAAATGGTTATAAATTCTATTCAGAAACAAAAACGAAGTCAATAGTGAAAGTGTTGGGTACGATACCGTCCTCTTACTTTCATCCACTGAATACAAAGTATGTATTTACTTACTTCTAACCCTTCTCATCTTGATTATTCCCAACTTACTTAATATAAGCATTACCGGGAATGTAGGGTCGAACTCAAACCAGCGTTTTGCAAAGTTTGGACTGTTGGGACTTTTATGATGATTGTTTTGAAAAAGCTCACCCAACAAAAAGAAATCCATAGGAAGTGTATTCTTTGAATGATCTTTATTATCAAAATTGGAATAACCATATTTATGTCCGCACCAGTTCACAATAGCTCCCTGAACAGGACCTATCAACCATTGTATGGGTAATAACAAATAAAGAAAAGGATTAGTAGCATACGCCACGTAAAAAGCTGTATAGGCCAAACCAAAAATAATACGCGTAATCCAAAGGTCGCCAATTTTATCAATCAAAGGCCATACAGGATAATTCCCTCTGAAAGCTTCTTCCGGTTCAACTTTATGATTTACATACATGGTGTACATTTTCTTGGTTTGATGCATCATTTGCCAAATATCCTTAAAGAAGTGCGGAGAATGAGGATCCTTTTCTGTATCGCTATAACTGTGGTGCATACGATGTAAAATAGCATAAGCGCGCGGATTCAAAAAAGAGGAACCCTGAATAATAAACGCCATAAAATAAAAGAATTTTTCCCATCCTTTGCTCATCGTAAACTGCTTATGGGAAGCATACCTATGATTAAAAAAGGTTTGACAGAACAATGACAGGAACCAATGAGTGAGAAAAAATATGATAATAACCATAATGGGCTTAACTATAGAAAGGTTAAAAAGTGTGCAAATATAGTGCTTTTAAAAGCAGCTTAACCAGGATACACCTATTTAATATGACGAACCTGAACCTCTTTGGATTTAGAAAGTTCAATAATTATCAACTTTCCGGAGAATAAAGACCTTTTGCAATACCTTCAACCACATTTTTAGGTATCAATCTATTTGCAAAAACGCCTACTTTGTTGGCCATTCCGGGAACAACCTCTGCTTTGCCTTTCAACATAGCGTCTATTCCAAATTCAGCAACTACGTTCGCCTGCATGTTGAACTTTGCTGCCTGCTTAGCAATTTTTTTCACTTTATCCATTCCGGCCCTTTCCATAAAATAGGTATCTACGGCCCCCGGGCTAAGACAGGTAATGGAAATATTTGATCCTTTTAATTCTTGCCGCAATGCCCTGGTGAAAGAGAGTACAAATGATTTAGTAGCAGAATAAACACCTAAATAGGGTACCGCCTGGTATGCTGCTGTGCTGGCTATATTCAGTATGTATGCTTTACCGGGATATTTATGTAAAAGAGGCAATACCTTGTATGTTAATTGAACAGTGGCGCTCATATTGAGCTGCATCATATTCAATTGTTCAGTAAGCGATATTTTTTCAAATGCTCCATGCAAGCCATATCCGGCATTATTCACCATCGCATTAACATCATAGCCACCGGTTTTACACCATTCAACTATCTCTTCTGCAGCATTAGTTGCAGATAAGTCAACTGCTTTGTAATGCACCGTTACGCCATATTTTTTTTGAAGTTCGCCCGCAAGCACAGAAAGCAAATTTTCTGTACGCGCCACCAACAGTAAATTGTATTTGCGCTTAGCTAAACTTATTGCAAATTCTTTCCCAATACCTTTGCTGGCTCCTGTTATAAGTGCGTATGCCATGTAAATTAAGATTTAAGATTCATCAAAGTCATATAAATCATATTTCTTAAATCTTATATCAAAGTTATTTATTGGTCAAACTTGGCAAAGGCCTGTAAATGGTGATATATGGGAGTTTTCTTTTTACCCGGAGCTTTGGGTGACTGTTTTGGGCCGCATAACACAGGTATATACATAATCCGGCGGCGGCTTACACCGTCTTTATGCTCGGAATGCCCTACGCGGTGCCACATGTGTCCATGATGCACTACCACATCACCTGCGGTTGCTACTACAAGCACTTCGTCCTTATCTTCTTTGGTATTGCGATAATACATTTTAGTAAACAGCATACCAAAAAGGTTTTGCTTATGCGTGCCGGGCAATATTCGTAATCCTCCATTTACAGCAGAAGAATTATCCAGGTAAATGCCAATATTCAAGGTTTCGTATACCTTTTTACCATAAAATACTTCACGTATGGAATCGGTATGCCAGCCCATTTGCTTAAAACGGCTGTGTTTTGAATTAACATAGTGGTTAAATACCACTCCGTCACGTTCATCTTCTGTTACACGGCTTGTTTTATGCCGCAACAGGTTTTTAAACACCTGTATGCGCGGGTCTATTGCCATTTGGTGAATCCGGTCGCTCCAGTGCGAGGTATACGGGAAGCGCTGAACTATCCGCTTACCGTTTTCATCGTGCCCAAAAATAACAGGTATACCATTTACTAATTTTTCCTTGGAGGCGAGTAGCTTTTCCTGTGCATCTTCATATCCCTGTATAAATTCCTTTACTTCTTCAGGGGAGAAGACGCCTGTAAAATGAACGAATCCGTACTTATTAAAAAAATCAAATTGCTCCTTGGTAAAAGTGTCCCCAAGTGTAAACTTGGGATAATTTTTCAACGATGCTTTATCCATCTAAATTGGTTGGTGGTTGTGAATGAGAGTCGCAAAAATATAAAAAAAAATCTTTGTGGCCGTATAATTACTTTTTCAGATGACGTATATACTATTCATTTACTATATAGTTTGTTCGATACAGCCACAGTTTGAATGAATTAAAATTTTATCTGGTATTTCACTGTGAGTCACATCGAAAATGTATTTCCTGTTACAAATTTAAAAAGACCTTCATTTTTTCCGAACTTATATGTCACACTTTTGGCAACAATAGGAAATATCTTATTCGCCAGTTAATTATTGAAATACAGCAAGTTAACATGTGTCGCACGAAAGGAAAAAATTGTGACATATAGCCAGCCAATGCAAATGGGTAGCAAATGTAGGGCATTTATAAATCATGTAAATCCCTGTTTATCAAACCAATAAAGGGGTTTAAAATGCTCAAAAAAATACAATTTTTCAGGAAGGGTTTTATCAGCATATGCGACATTATTAAAAAATTATCATTGATTATGAGACGAATACAACAAAGTCATTGACTTATTTAGAACATGACAAGATTTTAGTATGTAACAGGAATTTAACAAGTATTACAAGCGATTCAAACTGAATAGATTTCTTTTATCTTTGTTTGAAGAAACATTATCATGAAACCAATAAAACTACTTTTCTGCTTTTTCCTATTCATTTTTAGTTTTTCGATTTGTAATGGACAAAGCTGGGTATGGGCAAAGCAAGGATATGATTCGGGATCAACAATTACAAATGAATTAGCCTGTCCTATTGCGGTAGATAAAAATGGTAATGCATATATTACAGGAAACTATCAGACCACTGTAGTGTTTGGTAATGATACATTAAAAGGTGGCCTCAGTAATGCTTACTTGGTAAAATATGATTCGAAAGGAAGTGCAATTTGGTCGAAGCAAGTACAATCATATGATAGTTTGGGTAGTTTTGGATTATCTGTTGCAGTTGATAAATCTGATAATGTATATATGACCGGAACATTTGGGGGTAATTCTCAAGTTGGTACATTTTCATTATCGTCGACTGGTATCAATAATTATAATATCTTTTTAATAAAATACAACACTAATGGAAATGTACTTTGGGCTAAACAGTCTAAGCTTCCCTCAGCAAATAGTTATGGATTTGTATCTTCTGTTGCCACAGACAAATTTGGAAATATTTTTATAACTGGATATTTTCAGGATACAATTTCTTTTGGACCTTTTTCATTAACTTCCCGAGATAGTAGTACGAATATTTTTTTGGTAAAATATGATTCAAGCGGTACTGTACTCTGGGCTAAGCAATCCAATAATCCATCTACCTACCCTATCCTATTTGATAACTCTTTTTCTGTTGCAACAGATAACTCTGGAGATGCTTATATAACAGGCCTTTTTGATGATACTCTCAATTTTGGAGCAACCCAATTAATTAACAATAATAAATATCCCTATAGTGGGTATTTTTCTAGTTTTTTAGTAAAGTATTCTTCAACAGGTAGCTTAATATGGGCTAAGCAGACTGTAAATGGTAACATCAATAGTTTTGGTTATATATTTTCTATATTATCTGACGGGGCAAACGGTCTCTATCTTGCAGGATGTTTTTATGGTACTCTCTACTTGGGCTCACATGTTTTATATTCACCGTTAGGATATAGTGCATTTTTAACAAAATGCGATACAAATGGTAATACCATTTGGGCTAAACAATCGTCACCAGGATGGGAATTCTCAGGTATTGCTTCCGATGCATATAATCGTCTTTATATAGTCGCTTTATCTGTTGATAATAGCAACCCTGATTCACTGAGGTTTGGCAATTATCTAACTTATACTAATCTTTCTGCAACTAATGCTTCTGTTTTAATAGAGTTTGATGCATCAGGAAATCCTCTTTGTGGTTCACTACTTAATAATCTTGGAAGCCAATATAATGCTGGAAATGGTATAGCGTGTGATTCCACAGGCAATTATATATACATGACAAGTGTATTAGAAAACATTGTATATTGTGGAACTGATACATTATTAGACATAGGTGGAGGAATGAACCCTTTTATAGCAAGGTGGCTACCTTGCAAAGACACTCTTTTGGGAATCCCACAATTAAAATATTTGGCACAAAATATATCCCTCTACCCCAACCCCAACAATGGAGTTTTTACGCTCCGGGCTAGTGGCTATCAGTCCGCCGGGGCGGACTATATTGAAGTTTATAATATGCTAGGAGCAAGAGTATATAATGCGATGCTGAAACCAGTTCAGCATGACTATCAAATTGATTTGAGTGGTCAACCTGCGGGAGTTTATCTCTATCGTGTAGTTTCTGAAACTGGAGGATTGGTGGGAGATGGCAAGTTTGTGATTCAGAAATGAAAAAGGGAGACTATTACATCTCCCTAACTTGTTTATAAAGAAATTACTTTATTAATCGTTTTCAAAAGAGCCCACATAGGTACCATTGGTAAGTGTAATGCTTGCTCCGGAACTATTATAAAGGGTGCAGTTAAATGTGGCCATAATTTTAACCTGGTAATAACCTAAAACCATGCTTACGTGCTTGGCAGTAACTTTAAAGCTGCTGCTTGACTGATTACCCGAACCCATTGAAGTGCTGTATTGATTTCCATTGGGGTCTATCCAATCTATTTCAATGCCACTAAGGTAATTTGGGGAATATGTATAGGAACCCACAGGAAAAAATGCATCAAAAGAAGCCGTATCGGGCATACTTCCATTAAACGTCATCATTCCCTTATTAATGGTAAGATATGGCTGATTGGTGTTATCATTCCCAATAAGTGATGCATACGATCCTTTACTTGGAGTTCCTATCTGTTTGCTTGAAGATACTCCGCTGGAATAAGTGCTTCCATTTACCAGGCTATAGCCGGTACCATTAATTGTTCCCGTAAATTGTGGTGTAGAATTAATGGTTACAGCATTCGAAGGAGGGTTGGTTGGAGTCGCATTACTGTCGTCCTTTTTCTTACAACCTGCCAGTAAGGCAATAGCGCATAAAGCGAGTAAAACTGTAGTTTTTTTCATGGTATGTTTATCTTTTAAAATGCAAGATAATAAAATATTATATTCTCCTTGGCAAACAAAAAAAAGGGAGGCTGTTACACCTCCCTTATCTTATTCAAAGCCCCCTTTAGGGATTTTGGCGTCTATACTTACCTGCTTTCTACTTCTGCCAGCTCGTTTTCTTTCTTCGATTCCATAAGGCGTTGATATTCCTCCATAGAACCTACAATGAGCTTTTCGTATTCGCGTAAACCTGTTCCGGCAGGAATCAAGTGTCCAACGATAACGTTTTCTTTCAGGCCTTGCAGGTAGTCAACTTTTCCGCTGATAGCAGCTTCGTTGAGTACACGTACCGTTTCCTGGAAGGATGCAGCAGAAATAAAGCTTTCTGTTTGCAGTGAAGCCCTGGTAATACCTTGCAGCACCGGGTTCGATGTAGCCGGCACAGCTTCCCTGAACTGGATAAGCTTCTTCCCTTCGCGTTTCAGGCGCAGGTTTTCATCTCTCAGTTTGCGGGCGCTTTCTATTTGGTGAACCTTATAATCGCTTGAATCACCTGCATCGGTAATTACCTTCTTACCGTACAATTCATCATTAGCTTGCATAAATTCGCTCTTAGGAACAAGTTGTCTTTCGAGGAATACTGAATCGCCCGGATCTTCAATTTCAGTTTTACGCATCATTTGGCGAACAATTACTTCAAAGTGCTTGTCGTTAATCTTCACACCTTGCAGACGGTATACTTCCTGTACTTCGTTTACAAGATATTCCTGAACAGCTGTTGGGCCTTTGATAGATAATATATCGGCCGGTGTAATGGCGCCATCTGAAAGCGCTTCGCCGGTTTTGATAAAGTCATTTTCTTGCACCAGGATGTGTTTGGAGAGCGGAACCAGGTAGGTTTTCTTAGTACCTGTTTTCGATTCAACCATCACTTCACGGTTACCTCTCTTCACTTTGCCAAAGCTTACCACACCATCAATTTCCGATACTACGGCCGGATTCGATGGGTTACGTGCTTCGAACAATTCGGTTACACGAGGCAGACCACCTGTGATATCACCTGATTTACCGGAGATACGAGGTATCTTAACCAATATTTGGCCTGTTTCAATACTATCACCATCAGAGATGATAACGTGTGAACCTACAGGGATGTTGTATGATTTAAGGGTTTCCTTTTTGCTTACAATCTTGATGAGCGGATTCTTGGTCTTATCTTTGGTTTCGATAATTACCTTTTCTTTAAACCCGGTTTGTTCATCTGATTCTTCGCGGAAGGTAATGCCTTCTTCAATAAATTCAAATTCAGCCTTACCGGAGAATTCGGAAATAATAACGGCATTATACGGATCCCAATCGCAGAGCAATTGTCCTGCTTTTACTGAATCTCCATTCTTGGTGAATAAGAATGAACCATAAGGCACATTAGCAGTGGTTAATACCAGCCCAGTGTTCTTATCTAAAATCTTCAACTCAGCCGAACGGGATATTACAACTTGTCTGTCTCCTTCAGGGCCTTTATTGGTAACTGTTCTTACTTCTTCTATTTCAACAATACCATCGTATTTAGCTTCAATTTTGGAAGAAGACATAATGTTGGCAGCTGTACCACCTACGTGGAATGTACGGAGGGTAAGCTGCGTACCAGGCTCCCCGATAGATTGAGCTGCAATAACACCTACGGTTTCACCTTTCTGAACCATGCGGCCTGTTGAAAGATTACGTCCATAGCACTTGGAACATACGCCTGTGCGCATTTCGCAGGTAAGTACTGAACGGATCTCAACGCTTTCAATAGGTGAATTCTTTACCTTCTCTGCATGATATTCGGTAACCTCTTCACCTGCGCCAACAATCAGTTCGCCAGTAGCGGGGTTATGAATATCATGTAAGCTTACACGTCCGAGAATCTTATCGTAGAGGGTTTCTACAATTTCATCATTCTTACGGAGGGTGCTAGCAGTAAGCCCGCGGAGGGTTCCGCAGTCTTCGCCTGTAATAATAACATCTTGAGAAACGTCTACCAAACGACGGGTTAAGTAACCGGCATCTGCTGTTTTCAACGCAGTATCGGCGAGTCCTTTACGCGCACCGTGGGTAGAAATAAAGTACTCCAGAATGGAAAGCCCTTCTTTAAAGTTCGATATAACAGGGTTTTCTACAATTTCCTGCATGGTAGCGCCCGACTTTTGAGGCTTAGCCATCAAACCACGCATACCGGACAGCTGACGGATTTGTTCCTTGGAACCCCGTGCGCCCGAGTCAAGCATCATATAGATTGCATTGAATCCTTGACGGTCGTTACTCAACTGATCCATTACCTGCTTGGTAATTTTAGAGTTGGTATGTGTCCAGATATCAATAACCTGGTTATAACGCTCATTATTGGTAATGAACCCTTGACTATAGTTGTCGCGCACCTCGTCAATTTGGAGGTTAGCATCAGCAATCATCTTTTCTTTTTCCTTCGGAATTACTACGTCGTTCAGGTTGAATGATAATCCGCCCTTGAATGCATAATAGTAACCTAAATCCTTAATGTCATCAAGGAATTTGGCTGTTTTTGCCATACCGGCAACTTTTAGCACATCAGATATAATATCACGAAGGTTTTTCTTGGTCAGCAATTCATTGATATATCCCATTTCCTTAGGCACAACCTGGTTAAACAGGATACGGCCCAACGTGGTTTCAATCAATTTATCGCTAATAACGTCTTTTTCTTTTACAGCTGTTTTAACCCTTACAATAGCATGCAGGTCCACTTTCTTTTCATTGAAAGCAATAATAGCTTCTTCCGCTGAGTAGAAGGCAAGTGCTGAGCCTTTTACCGGCACTTCTTTGGTCGTCTTTTTGGCCTTGGTCATATAATATAAACCAAGTACCATATCCTGAGAAGGAACCGTGATAGGAGCCCCGTTAGCCGGGTTCAACACGTTGTGCGATGCAAGCATCAATAATTGTGCTTCTAACACAGCTGCATTACCTAAAGGCAGATGGACAGCCATTTGGTCACCGTCAAAGTCAGCATTGAATGCTGTACAAGTAAGCGGATGCAATTGGATAGCCTTACCTTCAATAAGCTTAGGTTGGAATGCCTGGATTGACAAACGGTGAAGTGTTGGGGCACGGTTCAGCAATACAGGGTGTCCCTTAATTACATTTTCCAAAATATCCCAAACGGCAGCTACTTTCTTATCTACCAGTTTGCGGGCTGATTTCACAGTTTTTACAATACCCCTTTCAATAATTTTACATACTACGAAAGGCTTGAATAATTCCAGTGCAACATCTTTTGGAAGACCGCATTCGTGGAGTTTCAATTCAGGACCAACGACAATTACCGAACGGGCTGAATAGTCAACACGTTTACCGAGCAAGTTTTGACGGAAACGTCCTTGTTTACCTTTTAAGCTATCAGCTAAAGATTTCAGTGCGCGGTTCGATTCTGTTTTAGTAGCAGTTGATTTACGTGAGTTATCTAACAATGCGTCAACCGACTCCTGTAACATACGTTTTTCGTTACGTAAGATAATTTCAGGAGCTTTAATTTCTATAAGTCTCTTTAAACGGTTATTACGGATAATAACACGGCGATAAAGGTCATTTAAATCTGATGTAGCAAAACGGCCACCATCGAGCAACACGAGAGGACGCAATTCCGGCGGAATAACAGGAACCACCTTCAATACCATCCATTCCGGACGGTTTTCAACGTGGGTGTTTGCCTTGCGGAACGATTCAACAACCTGTAAGCGTTTCAACGCTTCATTTTTACGTTGTTGTGCGGTTTCAGTATTTGCCTTGTGACGCAATTCATAAGCGAGTGCATCCAGGTCAATTCTCTTAAGGAGATCGTTCAGTGCATCGCCGCCCATTTTTGCTATAAACTTATTCGGGTCGTTGTCGTCCAGGTGTTGGTTTTCTTTCGGAAGCGATTCAAGTATTTTAATATACTCGTCTTCGGTTAAGAAATCCATTGGTTTTATACCTTCAGCCAGTTTAGGTCCGGATTGAATAACAATGTATTTTTCATAATACACTACCATTTCCAGCTTCTTGGTAGAAAGACCAAGTAAGTAACCTATTTTACTGGGTAATGAACGAACGTACCAGATATGTGCAACGGGAACTACAAGGGAAATGTGACCCATGCGTTCGCGGCGCACTTTCTTTTCAGTAACTTCAACACCGCAACGGTCGCAAATGATACCCTTATAACGGATGCGCTTGTACTTTCCGCAATGACATTCCCAATCCTTGGTAGGACCGAAAATACGTTCGCAGAAAAGCCCGTCGCGTTCCGGTTTGTAAGTCCGGTAGTTGATGGTTTCAGGCTTTAATACCTCACCATGTGAACGGCTCAGTATCTTCTCTGGAGAAGCAAGACTGATAGTTACCTTAGTGAAATTACTTCTTTGTTTTTGTTCTTTAGAAGAAGCCATATTTATATTAAATTTCTAAATTATTAATTCCTAACTACTTAATCCTCTTTTAGTCCATTTTTATCTCCAGTCCGAGACCATGCAACTCATGCAGCAATACGTTGAAAGATTCAGGTATACCGGGTGTCGGTAAATTTTCACCTTTCACAATTGCTTCATAGCTCTTGGCTCTTCCTACTACATCATCCGCTTTAATGGTAAGCATTTCTTGCAGGATATGCGATGCACCGAATGCTTCGAGTGCCCACACCTCCATTTCACCGAAACGTTGTCCGCCGAATTGTGCTTTACCACCTAACGGTTGTTGTGTAATGAGTGAGTATGGACCGATAGAACGAGCGTGCATTTTATCGTCAACCATGTGTGCGAGCTTAATCACGTAGATAATGCCCACAGTTGCAGGTTGGTCAAACTTTTCGCCTGTTCCACCATCGTGCAGGTATGTTGAACCCATAGATGGGATACCTGCTTTTTCGGTGTATTCACTAATTTGAGCCAAGGTAGCTCCATCGAAAATAGGAGTCGAAAATTTAACGCCTAATTTTTCTCCGGCCCATCCTAACACAGTTTCGTAAATCTGTCCGAGGTTCATCCGCGAAGGCACACCGAGCGGGTTCAGCACCACATCTACAGGGGTTCCATCTTCGAGGAATGGCATATCTTCTTCACGAACAATACGTGCTACCACGCCTTTGTTACCGTGACGGCCTGCCATTTTATCACCTACTCTCAGCTTACGCTTCTGAGCTAAATAAACTTTTGCAATTTGGTTTACACCGGCTGGTAATTCATCGCCCACGGTAATAGCAAACTTCTTACGCTTGCTGATACCTAATAATTCATTATACGCAAGGGTATAATTGTGGATGATTTGCTCAATAATCTGGTTTTTATCCTTGTCATGTGTCCACCTTCTGGGGTTTACTTCAAGGAAATTAACCTTTTCAAGTATCTTTTGGGTGTATTTGGTTCCCTTAGAAATAACTTCTTCTTTCAGGTTATTTGCAACACCATTGGATACCTTACCATTCAAGATAACAAACAATTTGTCTACTACCTTGATATGCAATTGAGCAGACGCGGCTTCATGTTCTTTATCAATTTTATCAAGCAATGCTTTCTCTTCTGTTTTGGTCTTTTTGTCCTTCACATATTTCGAGAACAGCTTGCGATCAATAAGCATACCGTCAACACCGGATGGAACACGCAATGAAGCGTCTTTCACATCTCCTGCTTTATCGCCAAATATAGCGCGCAGCAGTTTTTCTTCCGGTGAAGGATCGCTTTCGCCCTTAGGAGTGATTTTTCCGATAAGAATATCTCCTTCTCTTACTTCCACACCTACGCGGATAATTCCCATTTCATCGAGGTTCTTTGTAGCTTCCTCGCTTACGTTTGGAATATCAGGTGTAAGTTCTTCAGGACCTCTGCGGGTATCGCGAACTTCCAATGCATATTCATCAATGTGGATAGAAGTGAATAAGTCTTCACGTACCACACGCTCAGAGATAACGATAGCATCCTCAAAATTGTATCCTTTCCATGGCATAAATGCCACTTTCAAGTTTCTGCCAAGTGCTAATTCGCCGTCTTTTGTAGCATATCCTTCGCAAAGTATTTGTCCCTTGGTAACCTTATCACCTTTCCCTACAATAGGACGAAGGATGATAGATGTACTTTGGTTGGTTTTGCGGAATTTGGTAAGTTTATATGATTTTACATCATCTTCAAAGCTCATCAATTTCTCTTCTTCCGTACGGCTATAGCGTATAACGATTTCATTCGCATCTACACGTTCAACAGTACCTGTTCCTTCTGAAGAAATTAATACGCGGGAGTATTGGGCAACATCTGCTTCTAAGCCTGTTCCAACAATAGGAGCTTCAGGACGCATAAGCGGAACTGCCTGGCGTTGCATGTTTGATCCCATCAATGCACGGTTAGCATCATCGTGTTCCAGGAACGGAATAAGCGATGCTGCAATGGATGCAATTTGATTAGGAGCAACATCCAACAGGTTTACTTGTTTCCTATCGGTAATTGGGAAGTCACCTTTCAGACGTACTTTCACTTTTTGGTCCTGAAATTGCCCATTTTCTGCAACATCTGTATTGGCCGGAGCTATAATCTTATCGTCTTCTTCTTCAGCAGTAAGATACGTTGGAGCTATACTCGGATCTATCTTCCCGTTTTCCACAATATGGTAAGGGGTTTCAATAAATCCTAGCGAATTAATCTTAGCGAATACGCAAAGCGATGATATAAGACCGATATTCGGACCTTCAGGTGTTTCAATAGGGCACATGCGTCCATAGTGCGTATAGTGAACGTCACGCACCTCGAAACCAGCTCTTTCTCTTGACAAACCACCCGGACCTATTGCCGAGAGTCTGCGTTTAAGGGTAATTTCAGACAAAGGATTTGTCTGATCCATAAACTGAGATAGTTGATTGGTACCGAAGAATGAGTTAATAACGGACGTAAGTGATTTCGCATTGATCAAATCAAGCGGAGTAAACACTTCGTTATCCCTTACATTCATACGTTCGCGAATGGTTCTCGACATACGTGCAAGACCTACGCTGAATTGTGCATATAATTGCTCGCCCACAGTCCTTACACGCCTGTTGCTTAAGTGGTCAATATCGTCCACATCGGCATTGGAGTTGATAAGGGCTATAAGGTATTTTACAATGGCAATAATATCTTCACGGGTAAGAACTCTTACGGTTTCCGGAGTTTGAAGGTTGAGCTTCTTATTAATACGGAAACGGCCTACTTCACCTAAGTCATATCTCTTATCAGAGAAGAACAGCTTGTCAATGATACCGCGTGCGGTTTCTTCATCAGGCGGTTCAGTGCTTCTTAATAAGTGGTAGATAAAGTGAACGGCTTCTTTGGTAGAGTTGGTAGTATCCTTTTGCAGGGTGCTGTAGATAATTGCATAATCGGCAGATTTCTTGTCCTCTTTATGCAGAATTATATATTCAGCTTTTGCATTCAGGATGCGGTCAATGTGGGCTTCTTCCAGTATGGTTTCACGTTCCAGAACGATTTCGTTACGTTCGATGGAAACCACTTCACCTGTAGATTCGTCCACAAAGTCTTCCACCCAGGTACGAAGCACCCGTGCGGCCAACTTTCTGCCAATGGCTTTATGAAGGCTTTCTTTAGTAACCTTAATTTCATCAGCCAGGCCAAAAAGTTCCAATATTTGCTTATCTGTTTCAAAGCCGATAGCCCTGAAAAGGGTGGTTACCGGTAATTTCTTTTTACGGTCAATATAAGCATACAACACATTATTAATGTCTGTAGCAAATTCCATCCATGCGCCCTTAAATGGGATAATTCTTGCAGAATAAAGCTTGGTTCCGTTAGGGTGACGGCTTTGTCCGAAGAATACGCCCGGTGAACGGTGTAATTGAGATACTACAACCCGTTCAGCACCATTGATAATAAAGGAACCACGTGGGGTCATATAAGGAATAGTACCAAGGTACACATCCTGAATGATGGTTTCAAAATCAACGTGGTTAGGGTCATTACAATGCAGCTTCATCTTAGCTTTAAGAGGAACGCTGTAGGTTAATCCTCTTTCAATACACTCATCCATAGTGTATCTTGGCGGATCTACGAAATAATCTAAAAAGTTTAATTCAAAAACGTTACGCGCATCGCTAATAGGGAAGTTCTCCATAAAAGCTTTGTAAAGACCCTCGTTCTTACGATTTTCAGGAGTGGTTTCAAGTTGGAAAAAATCCTGGAACGATTTTAATTGTATATCTAAGAAATCAGGGTAATCGGTATGAAACCGGGTGCGGGAAAAATTAATGCGCTGTTTTTTCTTGGTTATTGCAGACATGGTGCAGAGATATTAAGATTTAAAGAAACCACACAGGGATTATCCCTGAGGGTTACTTAACAATGACTAAAAAGAACGGTGAGAGGCAAAAACGGACAATGTTGTCCTCCAAAGGGGGACAACTTTGTCCTACAATAGCGCTGTATAGAGATCTGTTTACTTAACTTCAACTTCAGCTCCTGCTTCTGTTAATTTAGCTTTAAGTGATTCTGCTTCTTCTTTAGAAACACCTTCCTTAACTGGTTTCGGTGCTCCGTCAACTAAGTCTTTAGATTCCTTTAATCCGAGTCCGGTAAGTTCTTTTACAACCTTTACAACCTGGAGTTTGGCTTGGCCTCCACTCTTAAGGATTACATCAAAGGTATTCTTTACTGGGGCTGCTGCTCCAGCGGCTGCTCCGCCACCTGCTGCTACTGCTACTGCAGCGGCTGCTGGTTCAATACCGTATTCGTCTTTCAAAATTTTTGCTAAGTCGTTGACTTCCTTCACGGTAAGACCAACCAATTGTTCTGCGAATGCTTTTAAATCTGCCATCGGGTTGTTATAATTAATGTATTAGTAATTCAAAAAGGGGCGCAAAGATAGGACTATTTTCAATACGCCAGTATGTTTTATTTGCTTTTTTTAAAATTATTTTTCTTCTCTTTCGGATAAGGTCTTCACTATGCCGCTAAGTTTGTTTCCGCCCGATTGAAGAGCGCCAATAACATTTTTAGCCGGAGATTGAAGAAGTGCGATAATATCGGCAATAAGTTCATTCTTGGTTTTCAGTGCGCTGAGTGCTTCAAGGCTTTCATCACCAAGGTAAACACTTTCTTCTATGAAAGCACCCTTTAAGAGTGGCTTATCGTTTTCGGTGCGGAATTGCTTTATAACTCTTGCCGGCTCGCTTGGCTGGCTGGCATAAAGAATAGCGGTATTACCTACCAGGGTATCGTATAATGGGGCAAATGCAGCAGCATTATTCGATTTTTCCATTGCTTTCTGAAGCAGGGTGTTTTTAACAACCGACATGCTTACATTCTTTTCGTAGCAAATTCTACGAAAAGCATTGATTTTTATGCCTGTTATAGTGGAAGTATCCGCCAAATAAAAATTTTTATTTTCATTCAAAATAGCGGTTAATTCTTCTACTTTTTTATTTTTTTCCTGCTTGTTCATTTTCTTTAGCTTTTGGCTATTAGTTATCAGCTATTAGCCTTGTTTAGTATCCGAATGATTTAGTTTCGATTTTAATGCTGGGGCTCATGGTAGACGACATGTACGCACTATGTATATAGGCCCCCTTTGATGCAGCGGGCTTAGCCTTAACAATAGTTTGTATAAACTCATTCACATTATCTGCAATTTTAGCGCTGTCGAAAGATACTTTACCAACAGAAACGTGTACAATACCATCTTTATCGGCTTTGTATTCAATCTTACCGGCTTTTGCTTCTTTTACAGCTTTACCAACATCCTGGGTAACAGTACCAATTTTAGGATTTGGCATTAAACCACGGGGACCCAGTATTTTACCTAATGCACCAACCTTACCCATTACAGATGGAGTTGCAATAACTACATCTATATCGGTCCAGCCGCCTTTAATTTTGGTAATGTAGTCATCCAGTCCTACAAAATCAGCTCCGGCTTCTTTTGCTTCAGCTTCTTTATCAGGAGTAGTGAGAACCAATACTTTAAGGGTTTTACCGGTTCCGTGCGGAAGACTAACGGTACCTCTAACCATTTGATTCGCTTGTTTCACGTCAATACCGAGTTTTACGCTCATTTCAACAGAACCGTCGAACTTAGTATTGGAAATTTCCTTTAATATTTTAGCAGCATCTACAATAGGATATGTCTTATTCACATCGTATTTCGATAATGCATCTTTTCTTTTTTTAGTGAGTTTTGCCATGGTTACAATATATTACTTTTCAACTACTTCAATACCCATACTGCGAGCTGTTCCGGCTACCATATTAATGGCAGATTCTACTTTAAAACAGTTCAAATCGGACATTTTATCTTCCGCTATCTTTTTCATTTGTTCGTAGGTTATTTTGCCTACTTTTTTCTTATTCGATTCAGCAGAACCTAATTCCAGCTTAAGGGTTTCCTTAATTTGAGCTGCAACAGGGGTCTTTTTTATAACGAACTCGAATGATTTATCGGAATAAACGGTAATGATAACAGGCAATATTTTACCTGCCTGATCTTGTGTGCGAGCATTGAACTGCTTGCAAAAGTCCATAATATTAACGCCTTTTGCACCTAATGCAGGACCAATTGGCGGAGCCGGGTTGGCTGCTCCTCCTTTAATTTGGAGTTTCACAAGTCCTGTTATTTCTTTAGCCATTTTATTTTAAATTAAAAAATATTAACTTTCTTTTTTAACCTGCATGTAGCTTAATTCCAGCGGGGTTTTCCGGCCGAAAATCTTTACGCTTACCTTCAGGCGTTTCTTTTCATCATTTACTTCTTCAATGGTTCCGATAAAGCTATTGAACGGACCGTCAATAATCTTTATGGTTTCTCCCACCAGGAAGTGGATATTCATACCTGCGTCGGTTTCTGATAACTCATCTACCTTGCCTAGTATCCTGTTAGCTTCTGATTGGCGCAGTGGAACGGGGCTATCTCCTTTTTTAGAGCCAAGGAAACCAATCACATTCGGAATGCTTTTAAGCACGTGTGGTAATTCACCTACCAATGCAGCCTCAATCAGCACATATCCAGGGAAATAACTTCTTTCTTTATTTACCTTTTTACCATTTTTAACCTGGATATATTTTTCCATCGGTATAAGCACTTGCGAAATATAAGCTTTCAGGTTGAGCCTGTTTACTTCTGTTTCTATCTGTTGCTTTACCTTCTTTTCTTTACCACTTACAGCCCTTAGCACATACCACTTCTTTGCCAGTGCGGAGTCGCCACCGGTAACAGGATTTGCTGTTATGTTTGGTTCTATATTCATTGGGCAATTTTATATTAATGAAACATGGAGTAAAAGAGACCCATAATTTTACCGGACGAAAAGTCCATAGCAAATATTACCAAAGAAATAATAACAGTGGAAACAAGCACCACTACTGCACTGCTTTGAAGCTCGGAAGTGGTAGGCCAGCTAACCTTATTCATCAGCTCGTCAGTTACTTCATCTATATATGTCCTTATTTTACTCATATTTTTATTGCACGGGTGGAGAGACTCGAACTCCCAGCCAACGGTTTTGGAGACCGCTACTCTACCAATTGAGCTACACCCGTTTGATAACGGCTAATAGCTAATGGCTAATAGCCACAGTATCTCCTTATTTAATAACTTCAGTTACTTGTCCGGCGCCTACTGTTCTTCCACCTTCACGTATTGCAAAACGTAAACCTTTGTCCATAGCTACTGGCACAATAAGTTTTACATCCATGTTTACGTTGTCGCCCGGCATAACCATGTCTCTTCCGGCAGGAAGGGTGATTTGTCCGGTAACGTCGGTAGTTCTGAAATAGAACTGCGGACGGTATTCGTTATGGAATGGAGTATGACGTCCACCTTCTTCTTTCTTCAATACATATACTTCGCCTTTGTATTCAGTATGTGGGGTGATGCTGCCTGGTTTAGCAACAACCATACCTCTCCATACATCGTTCTTTTCAATACCACGAAGAAGGAGACCTACGTTGTCGCCTGCTTCACCACGATCGAGGGTTTTGCGGAACATTTCAACACCCGTAACAGTGCTTTTTTTGTTTTCTTCGCGCATACCTACTATTTCTACTTCCTCGCCGGTATTTACAACACCTCTTTCAATTCTACCAGTTACTACTGTTCCACGGCCTGTGATGGTGAAAACGTCTTCCACTGACATAAGGAAAGGCTTATCAACTTCACGGGTTGGGATTGGAATATAGCTGTCAACTGCATCCATCAATTGCATTACGCTGTCTTCCCATTTAGGATCTCCGTTAAGAGCACCTAATGCAGAACCTTTTATAATTGGGGTTTCATCACCTTTAAAGCCATAGAATGACAAGAGTTCGCGGATTTCTACTTCAACAAGTTCAAGCATTTCAGGGTCTTCAACCATGTCTACTTTATTCATAAACACTACAAGTGTTGGTACACCTACCTGACGGGCAAGCAGAATGTGCTCACGGGTTTGGGGCATAGGACCATCAGTTGCAGCAACCACGAGGATAGCACCGTCCATTTGAGCGGCACCGGTAACCATGTTCTTAACATAGTCGGCGTGACCAGGGCAGTCAACGTGAGCATAGTGCCTCTTGGAGGTTTCGTACTCTACGTGCGATGTATTAATAGTGATACCCCTTTCTTTTTCTTCAGGAGCATTATCAATAGAATCGAAAGCGCGAATTTCCGAAGAAAATCCTTTTTTATGAAGAACCGTTGTAATAGCCGCAGTAAGAGTTGTTTTACCGTGGTCAATGTGACCAATGGTTCCAATGTTTACGTGAGGTTTGGTTCTTTCAAATTTGCCTTTTGCCATGACGGTTATTTTTTGATGGTTTTGTTACTAATTTATTTTTTGGGGTTGCAAAGATATGAAATAATTGAATCCGCATAATCTTTTCAACAATATTTTTTCAACTGTTGAAAACACCATAGCCCCCTTTAGGGGGCGAAGATAACTAAAATCCTATTTCTCAATGACAATCTTGCCTTCACTCACCAAATTTCCGGTTTCGGAAATTAGTCTATAAAGATAAACTCCGTTGGATTGATTACTCAAATCAATTTGATAATTTGATGTGTTGGTAATTTGATAATTTGAATAGACTCTCTCTCCCATCACATTATAAACTTCGATAGAGCTATTAGCTAATGGCTGGTAGCTATTAGCTTGGAGCGTAAACACTCCATTGCTTGGGTTGGGGTAAGCTTTCACTTCTCCACTTTCTCCTTTTAGCTCATTCACACCCGTTCCACCACCATAACTTCCGGCAATATCAATAGTGGGTACTCCGCCTGCTGTATCAAAAGCTCCGCAGGCAAACATATAGCCTTTATAAACTGTCAATCCAAGTACAGATTCCCAATTATAGTCATTAACCCCTGTAAATCCCGGAGCATAATGCCAATTGGCGCCATCCCATTCTGCAAAATTGTTAACGAGAATACCCCCGGCCGTATCAAAGGTTCCCCCTACATACAAATTCCCGCCATAGTTTTGAAATGCATTCACCATAAGGCCTTTTACACCGCTTCCAACAGTTGTCCAGGAAGTGCCGTTCCATTTGGCTATATTATTTGCTTTTATATTGCCAATACTATCAAAAGTTCCGCCGGCATATAAGTTGCCATTGTACACTATAAAGGAATTAATACTATTTGTATCATTACTTACGCCGGGTAAAACAGCCCAATTAGAACCGTCCCAAGTTGCAATATCATACGCCGAATTACCACCGGCTGAAGTAAAGTATCCCCCTACATACAGTTTATTATCATACACACAAAGAGCTGCTCCTTGACTGTAATTGCCTGAAATACCTTTTCCTACTGGCGACCAGGAAGTGCCATTCCACATGGCAATGTTGTTTACAGGTTTGCCTCCGGCTGAATCAAAACTTCCAGCCACATAAAGGTTTCCATTGTATACAGCCATTGCCCTCACATAGCTTCTAAGACTTATTCCTGTACCTATTTGGCTCCAAGTTGTATCATTCCAAGCGGCTATATTATAAATCGCCATCAGTCCTGCACGAAAAATGCCATCTCCGCCAACAATCAACTTACCATTATAAACAGTCATTGCTTCTAACTGATCGCATGATGGCACTACACCTGGTAATGAATCCCATGAAGAGCCGTTCCATTTTGCAATATTATTGATTGGAAGATTTCCAATGCTCCCAATACGTCCTCCTACGTACAATGCCCCATTATATACCATCAGGCAGTTTGCTGAATAACTATATCCTCCCCCACATCCGAGCCAGAATCCATTGCAACCAACCGAATCCCAGTTTTGCGCTTTAGCAAAGTTGAGGCAAAGCATCAAAACTATTGTAAAGGTTATTTTCTTCATAAGGTTTTTCTATTGATTAGAAAACTACTACAAGATTACAAATCTTTCTAATATGATAAGACCAGAATTATTGAATGGTGGGTTCCATTTATTATATGGCATGTTTGGGCAATAAGAGCCCATTCAAAAAATGGAATATTGAATTTATACACCCTGAGGAGCCAACTACGGGATTTGAACCCGTGACCTCGTCCTTACCAAGGACGCGCTCTACCAACTGAGCTAAGTCGGCTGACTTTAGATTGAGTTTGAGCGTGAGCAAGAGTGTTTTCAAACTCTATACCCACGCTCGCACTACTTGGAGCGGAAGACGGGGCTCGAACCCGCCACCCTCAGCTTGGAAGGCTGATGCTCTACCAAATGAGCTACTTCCGCTTATAACCAATTAGGAATTATTAATTAGGAATTACGAATGAAATCCAACGGATTCCTAATTCCTAATTTTTAATTCGTAATTCAAAGAACACTAGTGGGGAGACAAGGATTCGAACCTTGGAAGTCGTAAGACAACAGATTTACAGTCTGTCCCATTTGGCCACTCTGGTATCTCCCCTAATTTGCTACCAGCATAAGGCTAATAGCATTCCGTATATCAGTGCAGAGCCAGTGAAGGGACTCGAACCCGCGACCTGCTGATTACAAATCAGCTGCTCTAACCAGCTGAGCTACACTGGCAAAGAACGTTTCTTTTTAGTGTGTATTACCTGAATAAAGGCTAATAGTCCTCTAAAAAGGGCTGCAAATTTATAAAACTTTTAATTGCACGACCGATTTCTTTTGAAAGAGATTAACATACTTTCCTTTATAAAGCAAAAAGTCCGCCAGTGGCGGACTAATAAAGGCAAAATATTTTTCTGAGTTTATGCTTCGTCGGCGCTTGGGCCATACATACCCGGTACAGGCACATTCGCCATACGCAAATACACGCTCATTTGCCCACGATGGTGGTAATGGTGATTCAAGCCCATATTACGGATGGCAGCAGCCCGTGGCAAAGTAAATACTACATGTTCGCCATTGCGAAAAGTCCAAGGTGTCATCATTGATTCATCCGATGCATTTTCAAGGGCATGTAATCCTTCCGCATAATTCTTATCAAACATTTCCAGCAGTTCCTGGTTGTTCTTAGGTAACTCTATTTTAGGCATAGCTCCCGGTTTAGCCACATCAAATTCAGGTGTATTCGCTATCCGAGGTATCCAGCTAAGCACATTTGCAATATGCATAGCTTCATTAGCCATAGCACGCGATTTTTCGTGTGGCTTAAATGTTGCTTGTTCAAATGGCACACGCTCCAGCATTTTGCGGGTATTGGCCATTTCATATTTGTACTCCATTATCATTCCGTCTTTAATTGCCATAGTAAAAAGGTATTGGTTAGTTAATTACAAAGTTAGTTAAAAATAAAAACGGATGAGGCAGGGGAATGTTTTAAAAGGTAACATTCATAATAGATATTTCGTATTTTATCGCAATGTTAAAATCATTTTTAGCAATTCTGCTGACTTTATGTGTAACTGTTTTGTATTCACAGACCAGAACAAAAGACAGTATTCCCAACTTAAAGCCCATAGCCTGCGATTGCAAAAAAGCTGTTAAACTTACTCTCAATTGGAACACCAAATACGGCCCTACTATTGATACTAAAGGGTATGGGGATATACAGGAAATCCCCATACACGACAAACACAGCAAATATTATTTTGAAACAGAACATAATTCAGCATGGTATCTTTTAAATATCACTGTTGATGGAGAATTAGTATTTCATATTGTTCCTGAGAACCCGATTGACGATTATGATTTTCTTCTTTTCAAATACAATGACACTAGCTTTTGCAGAGACTTTATAGCAAGAAAATTAATACCTGTCAGATCAAATATATCAAGGGTAAGTGATGAAGATAGTGGCAAAACAGGTTTGTCCTCCAACGCAAAAGTGGAATACGAAACACGCGGTAAGGGTTTTGCTTATTCAAAATCTATTCATGTGAAAAAGGGAGAACAATACATGTTGATTTTAGATAATGTGTATGATGGAGGAAAAGGGCACACTATCTTTTTTCATATTCTAAAAAATTATCATCTTATCGGCAAAACACTAGATGATGATAGTATGCCTGTAAGTGCCACCGTATCTATATCAGAAAAAAATGGCACTGTTATTACAAAAACAGAAAGCGATAAAACAACAGGAGATTACAACTTTACTACACCCTTACAAATAGGCGGGCAATATACTATAACATATTCTACTCCCAACAGTTTTTTTGATATTAAGAGTTTCACTCCCATAATTAAAAAAAAGGATACTGTTGAATATAAGCCGGTGGTATTGCCTGCATTAAAAGCAAACAAAACATACAAATTAAAAAACATACTTTTTTACTCTGATTCTGATGGAATTTTACCTCAATCACTCCCAACACTTAAAATGCTTTATGCCATTTTAACAATTCATAATAAAATGACCATTCGGATAGAAGGGCACGTGAATCCTCTTGATGGTAATGGTGATAGTTATTATGAAATGGATTTGTCAAAAAGACGCGCCCTTACAGTTTATAACTATCTCGTCAATAAAGGCATCAAAAAAGAAAGGCTATCCATTATCGGTTTTGGAGGTAAATTTCCGTTATATATCACCGCTAATGAAGTATTCTTTAAGCCTTATCCTCCGGAATACTATAAACAAGAGGGAAAAGCCCAACAAAACCGCAGAGTAGAGATACGGATAATTTCGATGGGAGAATAATTTTAATTCTCCCCCTTCAACCCATCCCAGCCTTTGGATGAGAGTGGGTGCAGTTTTCCGGCTTTATCGCGGAAAGAAACGCCTTGTGCAGGTGTAACTATTTCACCAATGCGTTTTATTTGATCGGAGTCTTTCAACTTTTCAAAATCTTTTAGAGAAAGGCTAAAAAGCAATTCATAATCTTCTCCTCCGCTCAAGGCATAGGCCATAGGTTCTTGCTTAAATTCTTGGGCTACTTTTTTAGTGGCTTCGTTTATAGGGATGCGCTCCTCATCAATAACAGCGCCTATTCTGCCATCTTCACATAAATGATTAACCTCCGATGAAAGTCCGTCGGAAATATCAATCATCGCAGTTGGAATGATTTTATGTTCTTTAAAAAGCGATACAATATCTACCCTCGCCTGGGGCATTAATTGGCGTTTCAGTACATAATCGTAGCCGGTTAAATCGGGTTTTGCTTCCGGATCGTTGGCAAATATTTTTTTGCCTCTATCCAATATCAATAAGCCTGCACAAGCTCCGCCAAGGTCACCGCTTACACACACTATATCGCCCACCTGCGCGGTATTTCGATAAGTAACCTCTTCCTTTTTTGCTTTGCCTAATATTGCAATATTGATAATCATTCCGCTATTGGAAGAGGTAGTATCACCACCTACCAAATCAACTCCATATTCTTCACAGGCATACCGCATACCTCTGTACAATTCTTCAATAGCTTCTACTGAATACTGGTTGGAAATAGCCATTGATACCGTAATTTGCGTGGGTATACCATTCATGGCGCATATATCGGAAACATTTACAGTCACGGCTTTATAGCCTAAATGTCGCAAAGGTGTATATGTCAAATCAAAATGCACACCTTCGGCCAACATGTCCGTCGAAAAGAGCATTATATGGTCTTGTTCAGGTTGTATAACTGCGGCATCATCACCTACTCCTTTAATAGTAGATAATTGCTTGAGTATAATTTTTTCAGTGAGCTTTTTAATGAGGCCAAATTCACCCAGCTTGCCTACCGGCGTGTAAGTTGGTTTAGATTCCTCGCCCGAAATAGGGTTTTCAGCCGCGCCAGAGGCGGATTTATCAATTTCCACCTGATTTAATTTTTTGTTCTATAGAGGTAGTTGAATAGCCGGGTACAAAGTCAATAGAGACAACTTCTCCTCCATTTGCTTTCACAGTATCATATCCTACAATTTGTTCGGGTTTCCAGTCGCCGCCTTTCACCAGCACATCCGGTTGAACACGTTTTATAAGTTCAGCAGGAGTATCTTCATCAAATAAAATAACGGCCGAAACATGGTGCAACGATGCCAATATTAACGCCCTCGAGTCCTGGTCTTGTATGGGTCTGCCAGGGCCTTTGTGAAGTTTTTTTACCGATTCATCGGAGTTCAAACCTACAATCAGGTTATCACCCAATTCGGCTGCCTCAGCCAAATAAGTAACATGCCCTTTATGCAGAATATCAAAACACCCGTTGGTGAAAACGATTTTACGGTCTTTAAATTTCCAAATGGCAATCGTCCTCGAAAGGTCTTCCCATTTATATATTTTCGACTGTATGAGTTCCAGTTTGTTCATCCTTGTTAATGATTGGCAATAATAATAAAGAGACTAGTCCCAAAAATACGATTAAAATAAGTTGTGCGCCCCACAGTATCCAGGCGAGGGTAAAGGCAATATTGGGAGATATAAAGAAAAAATGTGTGAGTGCGCTTATTACCAGCCATTGGTAAGCGCCTATACCGCCCGGAACCGGAGCTATTACACCAAATGTGCCAAACATCAGCACTACCAGCGCATCGGCTAAAGTAAGGTGGGAAGTTTCGGTGAAACAAAAGCAACAAACATATAGCATAAGCAGATAAAGCAGCCATATACCAATGGAGTAAACCCAGAAAAGAAAAGGCCGCTTTAAATTGGCGATGCTCTTGATTCCCCCAATAAAGTTATTAATGAATTTTTGAGCAAAACCAAAGAGATGATCTTTCTTTTTATATAAAAACCACATTCCACCCACCACTACAACAATCACGACAATTAAAATAATAGGATTGATATGTTTTATAGAATCCCACTTACCTTGTATAACAAGTGTGGCTTTTGCTTTTACAATATTGTACACCTTGCTGAAACTCAGCAATAGCATGACCAAAAAGAATAAAAACATTACAAGCAAATCAACAGCTCTTTCTACCACTACCGTTCCAACCAGCCCTGCAAAGGATAATTTTTCATACCGGCTCAATACCCCGCAACGGGAAACTTCGCCCAAACGGGGCACGGCATAATTAGCCATATAGCCTATAATTACAGCACAAAAAGTATTGATGAGGCCGGGCTTTTTATCAATAGGCTCTATAAGCATCCTCCAACGGATGGCACGTAAAAGATGGCTAAAAATGCCAACTATTAAGCAAAGTCCTACCCAAAAATAATTAGCGCTACCGGCAGCCAGTTTAATATTCTTCCAGTCTTCAGGAGTAATTTTGCGTACTATTAAATAAACAAGCCCAACGCCTACACCCAAAAAGAGCAGGAACTTCAGGATGTTTTTAACGGCAGAATTCAATTATTTCAGTTTATTAGTTTGGCTGTCAGGGTAAATCACAATAGGCTTGTATTCCTTTGCTTCTTCCGGTGTCATTTGAGCATAGGAGATAACAATTACCAAATCATCGACAACAGCTTTGCGTGCGGCAGGCCCATTAAGGCAGATGATACCCGAACCCCTCTGTCCTTTTATTACATAGGTTTCAAGTCTTTCACCATTGTTGATATTGACAACCTGTACTTTTTCATTTTCCAGTAAAGAAGCGGCATCCATCAGGTCTTGGTCAATCGTAATGCTTCCTGCATAATTAAGATTGGCTTCGGTAACCCGTACCCGGTGGAGTTTTGATTTTAAGATAGTTAATAGCATAATGCCGCAAAATTACTTAAATTAAGGGATTATGAAATAGGGCAATTATACCGACCAGGTAAATAGATATATTTTATATGATTTACAGAGGACTAACCGCCCCCGTCGCAACATTCAGTAATATGTCATGACCTACAGTTACGACAAGGGAGCCGGAAAGTCTCACCCCTACCCGAAGGAAACGGTCGGGCAGGCACACATGAAAACCCCACGTTGATTTCCTGCTGAAGCCATCGCAGAAAATACAACCACACAGGGGAACCCAATGGTATAAAAATTGTAATATGTTTTTTTATACCATTCTCCATCATGGCAACAAAGTAAACTAATAGTTCACCACAATACAAGTCAGAATTATTATACAGCGGAAATGAATTATTAAACGGTAGATTTTTGCCTGTGAACGGCGAATTACTCTACCATTATCTCATCTATAAAAAGCCAGGCATTGCCTCCTGCACTTTCATGCCATACTGGCAATTGGCCATAGTTTTTGGCAATTATTTTAATGTACCTTACGCTCTGCGATGAAATGTTATCGCCCAACGTTCGTATGCCCGGTGTATAATCCTTTTCAGGGAAATTATTTACGCTATGGATAACAGGCTTGTAATTTATATTGTCGGTAGAAACTAAAACATCCACATAGCGTGGCAACATAATCCATTTACCCACATCTTGCAGAAACTCACCTCGTATTCTTTTCACAGCCTGCACTTTTCCCAAATCAATAATGGCTTCAAAATCTTTTCCCTGGTAGCCCTGCCAGCCGCCTGAACTATAATCGGTAGTACCGTGCTGGTAGTCAATCAAAGCATCGGCGCCACCGGCTGTGTATTGATTGTCGGGTTGAGAAATTAGGCGTATGGTTCTGCCACCTGGAATTTTAATGTAACATGCCGAATTTTCCATGCTGCCTTTTCCGTTTCGGGTGAGCCATGCAGTTACACATCCGGGATGATGCAAGTAAAAAGGCCCGGTATACATTTTAGGTGGTATTCCATGGTTAGAATCAAAAACAGTGTAATGTATTGTATCATTATCGGTATAGCCTTTTAACACAATTTTTACTGAATCGGAAAAGGTTATGGTTCCATTTTCAAAATAAGGCTCAGGTACAATGTCATTATCCGTCAACGAATCAGCCGGAACATTTTTACCTGTTCCCCATGACCGGTTATAATTGCTTTCCACCTTCAGGTCCAGCTTAGCGCCACTTGTTATTTCTCCATACGTAACAAACGATTTCTTATAATCAGTTCCATTCAACGTAGCAGAAGTAATATACTTTGCATGGGGCTCAGACAGGTGTGAGATGATAGAAAACGTTTTGCCATTTTCCATATTTATTTTCACCGTATCAAACAAAGGAGTAGTTATAACAAATTGATTATCGCCCGGACATACCTGGTATATGCCAGTTGAGGCCATTACATACCAGGCCGACATTTGTCCACAATCTTCATTGCCGCATAAGCCATCGTTGGCAGAAGTATAAAGCGATTCTATATGTCTTACATAATCAACTGTTCTCCAAGGTTGATCAAGGTAGTTGAAAAGAAACGCCATGTGGTGGCTGGGCTCATTGCCCTGGGCATATTGGCCTATCATACCAGTAATATCGGCTTGTTGTCTGCCTGTGATGTGTGATGAAACATGAAAAAGGCTATCGAGCTTCATGGCCATTTTTTCTTTGTTGCCATACAACTCAATAAGTCCGTTAACATCGTCGGGAGGATTAAAAGTGTATTGCCATGCATTGGCCTCGGTATAGTTAAAATCCACCTGACGCGGGTCGAATGGCTTATACCAGGCGCCATTTGTCTTGGCTCTCATAAAGCCTGTGGTCGGGTCAAACAAATTCTTATAGTTCTCGGCAAGTAATTCATATTCCAGGTAATCTTCGTTTTTACCCAATGTTTTTGCAAATTGGGCAACACACCAGTCGTCGTAAGCATATTCCAATGTCTTAGAAACCGATTCTCTTTCCTTATCAGAGGGTATATACCCATAGCTGCGGTAGGATTTAGCTCCGCTCCACCTTGCTCCAGCACTATGTTCCATAGCCTTTAATGCTTCGTCCGCATCAAAACCGCGGATACCTTTCATATAGGCATCTACTATAATGGGAATAGAATGGTCGCCTATCATACAATCGGTTTCATTGGCCGATAGTTCCCACACAGGTAATTTCCCACCTTGTTCGTATTGCCGTAAAAAGGTTTCGATGAATTGCTCGTCCAGCGAGGGTTCGATAAGTGTCATCAGGGGATGTTCAGCTCTATACGTATCCCATAATGAAAAGACGGTATACACATTATATCCTTTTGCGGTATGCGTTTTTAAATCGCGTCCGAGGTATTCCCCATTTGCATCCGTATATAAACTGGGATGAATGGCGGTATGGTATAATGCCGTATAAAATGTAGTGAGTAGCGATATATTGGGAGAAGAAACCTGTATTTTATTTAAGTATTGATTCCATGCTGCTTCTGTTTTCTTAACTAGCCCATCAAAATCCCATCCAGGAATTTCGGAAGTTAAATTTTGTGTGGCATTGGCCACGCTTACAGCAGAAATACCAATCTTAACCAACACTTTATCGCTATGTTTAAAACCAATAACTACTTTGATATTTTTAGCCTCATAATTAGGCTGGTATGCTATTAATTTATCTTGATAAAACAGATGTTTGCTTGCTGCAGGTTTTGAAAACCTTATGTCAAAATAAACCACCTGGTTTTGTGCCCAGGCTTTTGAACGACGATAGCCTCTCACCTCTGTATCGCTTACAAATGTAATTTGTGAGCCGAGTACTTCATCCCTATGTTGTAAATCAAGTATAATTATGCACGAATCCTTGCCAGTATAAGTATATCGGTGCATCCCGGTTCGTTGTCCTACAGTTAGCTCAGCTTTTATATTTCCATTGTTAAGCAATACGGAATAATAGCCCGGGCCTGCTTTTTCATTTTTATGCGAAAACGAAGAATGATAAGAACCTATTGTCTCCGCATTACTTTCTTTTTTATCTATGAGGGCAGGAACCGGCATAAGTAAAATATCGCCCCAATCGGAACAGCCTGTACCGCTCAGATGCGTGTGTGTAAAACCATAAATAACGCTATCGGAATAATGATACCCGGAGCAGCCATCCCAGCCCTTAAGCCGTGTATCGGGGCTTAATTGCATCATACCAAAAGGGTAACATGCCCCCGGAAATGTGTGCCCGTGCCCATCGGTACCAATCATCGGATTTACAAAAGGCAGCAAATCTCTATTCTGTTGGGATGATGTACTAAGAGAAATGCTGCAAGTAACTAAAATTAAAAAACCGGATTTTATCTTCTTCAACTCAATAATAATTTATAAAGCGAAAGTAAACATATTTGGCTCTCCCTGGAAATGAAATAAGTAAGCCATGTATTGCAACAGAATAAATTATTACTTTTGACCACAACATAATTGATAATACCATGCGTAAGCTATTATTTTTACCACTATTACTTTTAACATTAAATGTTTTAGGACAACAATCCAACATTCCACCACCGCCACCTCCGCTGGTTTTTGTTATTGCGGTCCAAATGGGAACAGATACTGTTAAAAATGGTATAGATACGGTAAGATTAGTAGAGGCTACCATCTCCGAAATGAATGAAGCTGTAGCCGATACTAATTATACAGTCATAATGACCCCAAGAGGAGATTTCGGACAATTCGCTTTGATTAAGACAACTCGTTTTTATTTTATAATCAAAGAACAAGGAGGATCTTCTCCTAAACCAGTATTTGATTATGTTGTATATGCAAAACAAACCAGGCCATGGATGCCTATGCAACATCGTCGTCCTCCGGGGCAATAATATTTTATCGGTATAGATAAACAAAACCTCCGTTATATCTGCGGAAGATGCATTTGTTTATCCCATAAATCGGTCCGTTTATCAGGGGTCAAAAGCTTATCCCAATTAAAAAGCGTATCTTTGCGCTCAACTTGAATCAGTTTTATAACAAGGGGGTCGTTGTCAGATTTTGCTACAGCCTATTGTGGAAATTGATTTTTAATTCCAATAAGCAACGTGAGCAATACATTTAAAGAACTGGGTATAAGCAAGCCCGTACTGGACGCCATTACCGAACTTGGGTTTGAAACCCCTACCCCCATACAGGAAAAAGTAATACCCACCCTATTAAGCGATTCATGCGACATTGTCGCTTTAGCACAGACCGGCACCGGCAAAACGGCTGCATTCGGTTTGCCTTTGGTATCACTTATTGATTTTACAGAACGTAAACCGGTTGCCCTTATACTTGCTCCTACTCGCGAGCTATGCATGCAGATAACTTCTGATTTAAAGAATTTTTCAAAACATATACAAGGAGCTAATATAGTAGCCGTATATGGTGGCGCAAGCATTCGCGGACAGGTAGACGACCTTAGGCGTGGCGCACAGATTGTGGTTGCTACCCCGGGCCGCATGGTAGATATTATACAAAGAGGCAGCATTGACTTGCAAAATATTCGCTACGTAGTACTTGATGAAGCCGATGAAATGCTGAATATGGGCTTTAAAGAAGATCTTGATTTTATTCTTTCATCTGCATCAGATAAGAAAAATACCTGGCTGTTTTCTGCCACTATGCCCAATGAGGTACTGGCTATCTCACGCAATTATATGAAGGACCCTATTGAGATTACAGCGGGTACCAAGAATCTTGCCAACGAAAATATTGAGCATACGTATTATGTAATTCACGAACGCGACCGGTATAATGCACTTAAACGCATAGCCGATTTCTATCCTGATATTTTTGCAGTTGTTTTTTGCCGCACCAAAATTGAAACCCAAAAAGTAGCGGACAAGCTTATTAAGGACGGTTATAATGCCGATGCTTTACATGGCGATTTATCGCAATCGCAGCGCGACCATGTAATGAAACGTTTCAGGGCACGCACATTGCAATTGCTTGTGGCTACTGACGTAGCTGCGCGTGGTATTGATGTGAGTGATATTACTCACGTTATCCATTATAACTTGCCTGACGAAATTGAGAACTATACGCACCGTAGCGGACGTACAGCACGTGCCGGAAAAACCGGTATATCTATTGCCATTATCAATAGCAGGGATGTTTATAAGATAAAGACACTCGAAAAACTTACCCATAAAACATTCACGAAAGCTGAAGTACCGACAGCATTCCAGATATGCGAAAAGCAATTATTCCATTTAGTACAAGGCTTGCATAATGCCAAGGTAAATGAAGAAGAGATAAAAGAATACCTCCCCAACATTATGCAACAATTGGATGATTTGACCAAGGAAGAAATCATCAAGCGTTTTGTTTCAATAGAGTTTAACCGTTTTCTGGAATATTATCGTAATGCGCCTGACCTTAATTCAGGCGGTGGAGCAGATGAATACAGTGGACGTGAAACACCGGAAGGGGTTGTAAAATTATTCCTGAGTGTTGGCAAAATGGATGGATTTGGAAATGAAAGCTTAAAAAGATATCTCTCCGAAACAACTAATGTTCCTCTTGCTGACCTTACCTGGACCGACGTAAAAAACAGTTTCTCATTTATTGAAGTGAAAAACGAAATGAAGGACCAATTAATGAATGGATTGGAAGGAGAAACTTACCGAGGACGTCCTGTAAAAATTGAATCTCGCGGCAACCGTGAAGCTGGTATCCCAAGAGAACGTAACAGAGGCGGAGGTGGCCGCTCAGGTGGCGGCAGCGACAGACGTTTTGAAAAAGGATGGGGAAGTGACGGCGGAAGTGATAGAAAGAGTGGTGGCGGATTTGAAAGAAGAAGTAGCGGTGGTTCCAGTTATAAACCTCGGGAAGGAGGTGAAAGACGAAGCGGTAGCGGATTTGAAAGAAGAAGTAGCGGTGGTTCTAGCTTCAAGCCACGTGAAGGCGGATTTGAAAAGCGCAGTAGCGGTGGTTCTGATTATAAACCAAGAGAAAGGAGTAGCGGTGGATTTGAAAGAAAAAGTGGCAGCGATTACAAACCGCGTGAAAGAAGCGGTGGTGGCTCAGACTACAAACCGCGTGAAAGAAAAAGCGGCGTTGCATTTGAAAGAAAAACTGGTAGCGGAGGCGACCATAGAAGTGATGCTTTTAAAAAACGTAGCTCTACCGATAAACCTAATACCCCACCCAGCAGGCCTTCAGAAGGACCAAACAGGAAAGAAAGAAGAAAAGCCAAGTTTGGTAGTGGCGAGGGTGAAAGCCCAAAAGGTGATAATTAAATAAGAGATTTTTGACTTTGCCTTATGGAAAGTCCCATTACATTTACTCCCATAGGCTATGTTAAAAATCAACGTAGCGGAATGCAGGATGATTATTGGGGAAGTGTAGTTTCTGAAATTATTATTACTGATTATTTCCCCGAAGAATGTTTAGCTGGTATAGATACCTTCTCACATTTAGAAATTATTTTTTATTTCGATAAAGCAGAACCGGGTAAAGTTGTTACAGGAGCTTCTCACCCGCGCGGAAATGAAACATGGCCTAAAGTTGGCATATTTGCCCAACGGAAAAAAGACAGGCCCAATCACATCGGTACAACTATTGTAAAATTGATTTCCCACAAGGGTAGAATATTGACCGTTCAAGGGTTAGATGCAGATAACGATACCCCGATACTGGATATTAAACCCGTTGCACAAGAATTTCTTCCCAACGAAAAGGTTAACCAACCCGCTTGGATGAGTGAGTTGATGAAAGACTACTGGAAGTAAATTAATGCCTATAAGACTGCCACGCCCTGCTGAGATTTACAGTGATTGGATATTTTCGTATTATTGTGTTAATGGAATCTTTTAAACCATTACTCGGTATTATTGCTGTTTGTCTAGGCCTAACAGCATACATTATATATATTCACGGCACCCTAAAAGATAAAATAAAGCCGCATGCTTTTTCATGGTTACTATGGACATTAACTACTGCTGTCGTATTTACGGCTCAATTTACCAAGGGTGGCGGAGCAGGCTCATGGTCTACAGGGTTTACTTGCACTGTTTGTTTGGCTATCGGTATTATTTCTCTGTTTAAATACGATAAACGCTATACCCTTTCAGATATTCTCTTCATCTCGATAGCTGTATTGGCTTTGTTGCCCTGGTTCTTTACTAAAAATCCTACCACATCTGTAGTATTGATTGCAAGCATTGATGTGCTTGGCTACGGCCCTACTCTGAGAAAAAGCTATTACTACCCCAATGAAGAAAAAGCTATTTCATTCGGACTAAATGCGGTGAAACATCTTTTTTCATTTATGGCATTACAAAACTATATTGTAGCGACCTGGATATATCCGGCATCTCAAATTTTTATGAATTCGCTGGTAGTGTTATTAATATTGGTTCGCAGAAAGCAGTTAAATTAAGTACTTCTCTATCTTTCTTATTATATTTTCTGAAAATTTTATACAACTCTTCTTGCGAATCATAAAATAGTAATACATTTGCACCGTAATTTTTCAATTACACACAGACATGAACGCGATTAAAATACATTATCATAAAGCCCATCACGGCTGGTGTATGCCCATGTCTTGCTATTGCTGTAAGTGTTGCTAACACTATAGTAATAGCCCAATCTTCCAAGTCCTTCTTTTATTTTTCTACAAATTCTTACTTAACCCTTTTATATATCCATTATGGAACTTGAACTAACATCCGAAACTCAAAAACGCGAACTGAAAAATGTCAGTGCGGTACACTCTTTTACTGTTTTTCCGGATGATTTAAACTACAAAGGATCTCTTTTCGGGGGTAAAATATTATCTGAAATTGATATAGCCGGATTAAAGCCTGTACGAAGAATGTTATATAATACTGATTGCGATAACCTTGTTACGGCCCGTTTCGATAGGGTTGACTTTTTAAAACCTGCCAAACTGGGTGATATAGTTGAAATGACGGCAACTATATGCAAACTGGGAAGAACATCCATTACTGTATGGGTACATGTAACCAAGGAAGATGAATTTGGAAATATTGAAAAGATATGTGATGCCCAATTGGTTTTTGTATCATTGAAAGATGGCAAACCACACCCACACAATTACTATCTGCGCCAAGAATATATTCCATCTAACCATCTTTTACATCCTTGCATTAGTTAGAGGCTGTAATTACAGGAATATGCTTGATTGGGAAATTAAGTGAGTTGGCTATAAAGCATAATTTATTGGCATCGTGATGTAATTCGTATGCTTTTGCAATCATGCTTTTTTCGGTAACAACAATTACCGGGTTCAGCGTTATTTCTTCAAATCGCCCACTTCCATCCGCACTTTCCCGCATTTTGCCTGTTGGATTATCTGAATACTCAATCACAACAATATGATGTACAACACATAAATGCAAATACGACAACATGTGGCAAGAAGCTGCGGAAGCCACTAGTATCTCTTCAGGATTGTAGCGTTCCGGGTTGCCGCGGAATGAAGGGTCGGAAGAAGTTAGGATTGCCGGTTTACCTTCTGCTGAAATTATATGATCGCGGGTATAGCCTCTGTAAGTAAGCGTTCCCGTGCCCAAGTTGCCTGTCCATTTAAGGTTAAGCCTGTAATTATGATATTTTTCCATGATTTCTATCAAAACTCAAATATACATGTAACGAATCAAAGAAGTAGATCGAATAAATGGATAGAAAAGAATATTCTAACTTTGCAGAATAACATTACGCATTATGATTCACAGGGAAGGCTATAGGTTAATTGCAGGATTCTTTTTTCTGCTCGCAATACTAAATACCATTGTACTTTACTTTGGGCCGCCGGCCTGGGTGATGTACCCGCTTTTGATTCTTTCCCTGGGGTTTTGGATTCTCATCGTACAATTTTTCCGTAATCCCAGGAGAACTACTCCAAAAAATCCCAATCATATTATTGCTCCTGCTGACGGGAAGGTAGTTGTTATTGAAGAAGTAGAAGAGCCGGAATATTTTAAGGATAAGCGCAAACAGATATCTATTTTTATGTCGCCATTAAATGTGCACATCAATCGCTTCCCTGTGGGGGGAACAGTACAATACGTTAAATATCACCCGGGATTATACCTGGTAGCGTGGCATCCTAAATCTTCTACCGAAAATGAACGTACAACAGTAGTAGTAAAGACCGATAATAGCCAGGAAGTGCTCTTCAGGCAAATTGCCGGAGCCGTGGCCAGGCGTATTGTATACTATTGCAAAAATGGAGACCCTGCTGAACAAGGCGGAGAAATGGGATTTATTAAATTTGGTTCAAGGGTTGATGTTTTTTTACCCTTAACGGCAAAAGTGAACTCAAAGTTAAATGATATCGTAAAAGGAGGAGAGACAGTTATTGCAGAATTTTAAAAATGAAATATGTCTTTCTTATTGCAGCATTTTTGTGGGGATCAAAACCTGCATATTCACAAAAACACGCTACCTGTGATGATGCAATACCTATTTCTACTTCTACATACGGACCTGTAACTCCCGAAGATTGGGCAGATTCTTCACTATGCATGCCCAACAATCCTAATATGTATTTTGGAAAGAGCCATTTGGTAATATGGTTTTCATTTATAGTACCTTATGATACGTTGCTCACTTTTCAAATAATTCCACAACATCCTACTGACGATTTTGATTTTATACTCTTTAAAGCCGACAGAGGTGATTTCTGCGAAAAAGAAAAGCAGCAGAAAGTACAACCTGTCCGTACCAATTTTGCAAAACCCCCAATTCATAGCAGTGGAATAACAGGCCTGTCAGAAAATGCTTCAAATCTCTTTGTGCCCCCGGGAAATAATTATCCATACAGCGCTGCACTACGTGTAAAGAAAGGAGAATGGTATTACCTGGTGGTAGATAACTACATAAGCGATAAGGGAGGTTTTACCTTAAAGCTCCATTTAAGGTTTACTTCTAATACCCATACTCTATCTGCCATAGATGCAGCTCCCATTAAGGCTCCTGCTGCCGTAATTCCGGCAAGCCCTAATTTTCACATTCATGTGTTAGATAGCGTCAATCAACCCATTAAAGCAAATCTTATTATAGACGGTGCTCAGAAAAATAAATCTATAAAAGTTGATACTTCTGATTATGCTCTCCGGCTTGAAAAATTCCAGTCACTTACTATCCGCGCCAATGCAAAAGGGTATATGCCTTACCAATCTGTTTATTTCGGCGCGGGAGATACTTCTACTGTAACATTCTGGGTGCATTTAGTACCTATAAAATCTTCTCGAAAAATTACATTGAAAGACATACAGTTCAAAGAGGATAGTCCCGTTATTCTCCCGGCTTCTAATCCCGCGCTGGACTATATACTTCAGTTCTTACTAAAGAATCCTGGTGTGAATATCATCATAAAAGGATACGCCAACGATCCCAATCAAACACAATCGGAAAAATATGACCAAAACCTGTCTGAACAACGGACTAACGCTGTAAAAAACTATCTCACATCACACGGAATTGATAAGAATCGGATGAAATGCATAGGGTATGGAAGCTCCCAAATGATTTACCCCCACCCTACTACCAAAGAGCAGCAAGCCGCCAATCGCAGGGTGGAAATTGAGATACAATAGTTGTTTAAAATCTTGTTACGCTAATATCCCTCTCGAAATAACAATCTTTTGCACCTCGGTAGTGCCTTCATAAATCTGGGTAATCTTGGCATCGCGCATCAAACGCTCTACGTGGTATTCTTTAACAAACCCATAACCTCCGTGTATTTGCACGGCTTCGGTAGTTGTGTCCATAGCCACTTTTGAGGCAAATACTTTTGCTATTGCTCCGGCTTGGGTATAGTCCATGTTATGGTCTTTTAACCAGGCAGCTTTCAGACATAATAAACGGGCAGCATCAATCTGGGTAACCATATCAGCCAGCTTAAACTGGATAGCCTGGTGCTCGCAAATAGGTTTTCCAAATGCTTTTCTTTCTTTGGAATATGCCAGTGCCAATTCATAGGCACCCGATGCAATACCCAATGCCTGAGAAGCAATACCTATACGACCACCGCTCAATGTCTTCATAGCAAATTTGAATCCGAAGCCATCTTCGCCTATACGGTTTTCTTTGGGTACTTCCACATCTTGGAACATGAGAGAATGTGTATCTGAACCACGTATACCAAGCTTATTTTCTTTCTTACCAATGGTGAACCCCTTCTCTCCTTTCTCCACAATAAACGCGTTGATGCCTTTGTGTCCTTTATCGGCGTGGCTTTGTGCCATTACCAGGTATACCGAAGCTGTACCTCCATTGGTTATCCAGTTTTTGGTACCATTCAGAATGTATTTATCACCTTTAAGAATTCCGGTGGTGTGTTGAGAAGTAGCATCTGAACCGGCTTCGGGCTCAGAAAGACAAAAAGCCCCGATGATTTCGCCTTTTGCCAATGGCACTAAATATTTTTGTTTTTGTTCTTCAGTTCCGAATTCTTCCAACCCCCAGCAAACAAGTGAATTGTTTACCGACATAACCACCGAAGCAGAAGCATCCACCTTAGATATTTCCTCCATTGCCAAAACGTATGATATAGCATCCATACCACTTCCGCCATACTTTTGGCTCACCATCATACCGAGGAATCCTAATTCGCCCAGTTGTTTAATTTCTTCAGCTGGAAATTTTTGATGTTCGTCGCGTTCTATTACACCAGGTTTCAGCACATCGTTAGCAAAATCGCGTGCTGCCTTTTGTATCATCAGGTGTTCTTCGGATAGTTGAAAGTTCATGAAATAAGGGTGTTTTCGTTGGCGCAAAGATAAATAAATCTCTATGTGCTTAGTTAAGCAACTACTATCTGTTCCAAATGGTGTTTCAAGTGCCCTACATAATCTTCAATAATAAATCCCAACGTCATTTCGTTGTTATTGCCAATTATCCCTGTATTTGAGAGTTTAGCAGGATTTATATTACGAAGAACATGCAGCAAATGCAAATTATATGCTTCCCAAAACCGCACCAATTCATTCCATGCGATGGTGTTATAGTGTTGTAAGGCAACCCATTGTTCTTGCTCATAGGCGGGCAAACGAAGGTTATTTTCCATCTGCATTCGTACAAATCGTTGATGATTATTGGCTGCAGAATCTATTAAATGCCCCAATATTTCTTTTTTACTCCATTTGTCAGGAGAAGGCTTTTTAGTCGTCTCATCTTCTGAATATTTAAGAAGTATTTCAGCTGATTCATCCAGAATTCTTTCGAATTCTATAGTTGTGCTTTTTATTCCACTCATTAGTGATTCATAATATTAAACATTTCTTCTCTTTTTGCCCGCAGTCCTTTTGATTGACCAATAGGCGCTTCCAGTACATCATTTTTAATAGCTTCCATCGCCTCTGCAATAAACTCACTCACAGGCATGCCGCCATGTGACTCTGATTTATCGGTTCTCCGCTGATATCCTAATTCTGTATCCGTTGATTGGGGTATTATTTCAAAAACTTTCACAGAAGTGTTTCGCAACTGGTGACGCAACGACATGGTAAGTGAATGCATTGCTGCTTTGGTAGCGCAATAAACAGGCAAAAAGGCCAAAGGTGCAAATGCCAATCCGGAAGAAATATTGATTAACGCCGCATCGCTTTTACTTGCCAAGTGCTTTGCAAATAGTGAGCTCAAATGTATCGGAGCAATAAGATTAATTTCTATTTCTCCTTTTATGTTTTCAAGGTTAACTGGATGGGTAAGGTCGACAGCCAATTGTATTCCAGCATTGTTTATCAGAACATTAGTATCGGGATGTTCTTTCAAAATCATATTGTATAAATCCTCTCTATTTCCGGCATCTGCTATATCGCAGGCTATTGCTATTAATTCGGGATGTTGTTTTTTTAGCGCATTTAATTTTTCACGGCGTCGGCCACAGATTATTACTTTATTCCCCAGTTTTAAGAATTCTTCGGCAAAAGCCAAGCCTATGCCCGATGTACCGCCGGTGATAAGTATTGTATTATCGGATATTTTCATATTATAATTTGCGACAAAGCAAATGTAGGCATTATTATGCAGAGGATTTTGTAACTTTAAGTTTTTGACAAGTAATGAAGAAACCGGAATCTAAAACCATATGGACCATTGGCCATTCTACTCGCACGATAGAAGAATTTATTGAGCTTTTGCAAACCTTTCAAATCAAGCTTCTTGTAGATATCCGCAGTTATCCAAGTTCAAAACGCTATCCTCAATTTAATAAAGAGAATCTGACAACATCGCTTCACAATGCTGGTATAGATTATATGCATATGCTTGCACTTGGTGGAAGAAGAAAAGCTCTGCCCAATTCAACTAACACCCTATGGCAAAATAAATCATTCCGCGGTTATGCAGATTATATGCAAACCCATGAGTTTAAAAACGGTATTAATGAATTGCAACAGCTCGCTTTGAAACAGCGAACGGCTTATATGTGTTCGGAAGCCGTATGGTGGCGTTGCCATCGGTCAATGGTATCCGATTACCTGAAAGATGCAGGTTGGACAGTAATACACATTATGTCTCTAACCAAAAGTGAAGAACATCCTTACACAATGGTAGTAAGAAATGGGCAAGGAAATTTATTTACTGATTAGAAAATCGACGTGATGGCGGACGAAGCGCCCAAGATGCAACCGTTATGAGCAAAAATATAATAGGACCTGCTAAAGCCTTAAAGCCATCTCCTATAGCCAGGTGACATGCAATTGCTCCTGCATAAATCATAAACGTTCCGAAGTAAGCCCACTCTTTAAGCAAACGCAAGCCGGGAAGAAGAAATACAGGTGCGGCAAGAAGGGTAGCAACGCCTTTAATGATTAGAAAATAAGAAGGAAATCCGAGATGCTGCATTATACCCAGGGCAAAGCCCTTATTGAGCCAGTTAAAATCCCATGTAGAGCTGAATATTGATTCGAAAGCAAGATAGCCGGTTAAAATCCAATAAGCAATTAATTGCCCGCGGGAGATTGGGGGAGCATTCTCCAATTGATTCATAGTTTGTAATTATTGGTACTTGAATACTAACAAACGAGAATACCGAATTTGGACATAATTAAGAAAATAGTAATTCAGTGAGTAAATCCGGCGGCAAAGCTCTTACTGGCGAAGGCGGAGAGGGGGGGATTCGAACCCCCGGTACACTTTTGGGCGTACGACAGTTTAGCAAACTGCTCCTTTCGGCCACTCAGGCACCTCTCCAATCAGTTTATATGTATACTATTTGTAAAGTAAAAAGTATCAAAAGCCTTTATAACTTTATGAACTTTACAAACTTTTACCTCGCAAAGGGGTGCAAAAGTAAAAAAATGTTTTTCACAACAGCCATTTTGAACTATTAACTATCATTTTACCCCTTGAAAAAGGGTTTTAAGGCTTTTGTAGGAATGTATTGGCACTATTTATTAGGCGAAGAGTGTTTTAGTACTCTTGCTTCGGCGTAAAAGATAATTTCTTCTGCAATGTTTTTGAGGTGGTCTCCTATTCTTTCCACCATCTTCATGATACTAATTATAGGAATTGCCTGGCTTATGCTGCCCGGCTTATTTTTGCTGTATTCTTCCGCTATGCCCACCGCTTCGTTTGTTATAGCATCAATAGCTTCATCTTTAATAAGTATATCACGGGCTAATAATGTATCTTCCTTTTCAAAGGACTGGAATAAACTTTTGTACATATCCAACGACATTGCAAAGGCTTGTTTCGCATTTATTTTTTCAAGAAGTTCACGGTCAAAACCGGGCTTGGAATGGGCCACCATGCGTGCAATATTATCGGCAATATCGCCAATGCGCTCCAGGTTTATATTTATTTTCAAGGCCGATAAAATAAACCGTAAATCAACTGCCACAGGGGTAAATAAAGCAAGCAAGGTTTCGCAGCGGCTGTCTATCTGCAATTCCTTAGCATTTACAAGCTTCTCACTATTCGCAATTTCCTGCACTACTGAAAGATTATTATCAATCAAAGCAGTTTGGGCGCGTTCAACCTGTAATTGTACAAGTTTGTACATTTCGAGCATCTCTTTTCGGAGAGCATCCATTTCGGCTTGAAGATGTTCCATTTAATCGGTTTATTAAGTTTATAACGGTGGTAAGGTCAAATTGTTTGCAAAGTTCGTGTTTTTTATTTTATGAACTTTATAAACTTTTAATCTGCTATCCAAACCTGCCTGTAATATAGTTCTGCGTTTTTTCATTTTTCGGGTTAGTAAAAACCTTTTTAGTATCATCATATTCCAACAAATCGCCCAAGTAAAAAAAGGCTGTCCGGTCGCTTATACGGGCTGCCTGCTGCATGTTGTGTGTTACTATGATAAGCGTATAATTGCTCTTGAGCTCATATAAAAGGTCTTCTATTTTAGCTGTAGATAGTGGGTCTAATGCAGATGTAGGTTCATCTAACAAGATAACTTCGGGCTTCATGGCAACTGCGCGGGCTACGCATAAACGTTGCTGTTGACCACCTGAAAGAGCTGTGCTTTTTTTATTCAAATTATCTTTCACTTCATCCCACAAAGCCACTTTTTTCAACGCATCTTCCACTGTTTCATTCTTTTCCTGCTTGGTCATTTTAATCCCATTAAGGGTAAATCCTGAAATTACATTTTCAAAAATGCTCATGGTAGGAAACGGGTTGGGACGTTGAAATACCATACCCACCCTGCGCCTCAGGGTCATTGCCTCCATTGAATTGACTTCTTCGGAATGGAGAAAGATTTTACCTTCTACTTTTGCTTCGGGAGTTAAATCGTGCAAACGGTTTATAGAACGTAAAATAGTAGTTTTTCCACAGCCGGAAGGGCCCATAAAAGCAGTAACTTGTTTTTCGGCAATTTCCATATTGATACCTTTAACCACCAAGTTATCGCCAAAGGATATCCGGAGGTTTTCAGTCCTTAAAATTGTACCTTCCATTTGCTTTCGAATATTTTAATAATAGCGTTTAGTAATATGATAAATGAAACCAGTATCAATGAACCGCCCCAGGCAATCCGGTGCCAATCATCGTAGGGGCTTGAGGCATATGTGAATATCACTTTAGGAATGGTGTCAACCGGTTTAAGAATATTAAAAGTGAGAGCGGGATTTCCGAAAGCGGTAAATAACAAAGGAGCTACTTCGCCTGCTATCCGGGCTATACCTATAATACATCCGCTGAAAATACCGCCAATACCCGTAGGCAAAAGAATCTTCATTGTAGTGCGGAAATAAGACGCACCCAATGCCAATGAAGCTTCTTTTAACGTGTTAGGGATAAGAACCAATGTTTCCTCCGTATTCTTAATAATAGGTGGAAGCATCATAATAGCCAATGCAATACTACCTGAATATGCCGAAAATTTACCCGTGGGTTTTACAATCCAAACATAAATAACAATACCTATTACAATAGAAGGTATTCCATTCAATACATCTACCGCTACCGAAACCCAATCCGATATTCTTCTGCCTCTATGGTCAGCCTGGTAAAGACCCACCGAAACCCCCAGCGGAATGGCAATAATAGCGCCTAATACCACTACAATAAGACTACCTACTATGGCATTTAATATCCCCCCTCCGGTTTCACCTACCGGTTTTGGACCTTGTGTAAATAACGCCCAGTTAAGGCTACCTATCCCCATTTTAAATATGTAGAAAAGTATTATGAAAACTACGGCAAGACAGCTAAAGGTAAGTACCCATACCAAGGATGAAAATATCCTATTCTTCATTCGCCTGCCTCTTAATCCTTTTGTATCTATTGGTGCCATATAGCTTAAATGCTTACTTTTTTAATAATCAAACGGCCTATCAGGTTAATAATTGTTGTTACAACAAAAAGTAGCAGGCCAACTTCAATTAGTGTACTTAAATAAATATCGCTTACGGCTTCCGTAAATTCGTTAGCTATAACACTGGCCATAGTATAAGATGGGCTAAATATGTTGTGCGGAATTTCAGGAGAATTACCAATCAATATGGTAACGGCCATGGTTTCGCCCAATGCACGGCCTAGCGATAGCAGGAAGCCTGCTGAAATTCCGGATATGTTAGATGGAATAATAACTTTTGTAATTACTTCGGCGCGAGTGCTTCCAAGCGCATAGGCAGCTTCTTTCAGGCTTACCGGTGTCATGGTTATCACTTGCCTTATAAGCGATACGGAATAAGGAATAAGCATGATAGATAATACAATAGAAGCAGTAAATATACCTACACCCGGAGCAGGTAAATGGAGTTTAAGTTCCAGCTTGCTGATAAGCGGCGCAAGGGTATATAATCCCCAAAAGCCATATACTACAGAGGGTATGGCAGCCAGCAAATCAATTACATTACGGAAAATATTCGGAATAACGCCTTTGGGATAATATTCGCCCAGGAAAAGGGCTGCGGCTACAGAGAATGGAGCAGAAATAATGAGTGATAAAAATGAGGTGATAAGGGTACCTATTAAAAAAGGAAGCATTCCAAAATGATTGGAAACAGGATCCCAGGTTTTTCCCCATAAAAAACCAAAGCCATTTGCCCGGATGGCAGGCCAAGATGAAATTAAGAGGGTTATGAAGAAGATGATGAGCAGTACCATAGTGATAAGAGTCACCATACTAAGCCATCTAACAAAAATCTTATTTTCTAATATCCTCCAGCGGTTCTTCATTTTCTCGCAAACAAAAGCCTTATACTAACTACTATATAACTTGCAAAAGTAAAAAAAGGGAGCGCCCGCCAAAATCTCCCCTTTAACCAAAACACAACCTCACTTGAAAAAGAACATTCTTAGCGGGCTCTTGTGAGATACCAATTATTTATTATTCTCTCTTATTGCAATACAGGTTGACCACCGTAAGTAACCGATTTTAAAACGGCTTCGGCAGCAGTAATAGCCTTAGGAGGAAGTGGAGCATAATTCAACGGGGTAGCATCGGCTTGCCCTTCATGAATCATCCACCACAATTCTTTAACCAGGTTGGTTGCTTTGTCCTTGCTTCTGTTGTTATAGTTTTGTTCTTTATAAATCATAATCCAGGTAAAGCTGCTAATAGGGTATCCATCAGGAACATTAGCATTAACAATGCTTATGCGGGTATCGGCAGGAATATCTCCGTTGGCACAAAGGCTTGTAGATTGAATAGAAGGCTTTATAAAGTTTCCGGTTGCATTTTTAACATCGGCAAATACCATGCTATTTTGCAGTGCATAGGTTAATTCAATATAACCGATTGTACCTGGGGTTTGTTTAATCATTCCTGATACACCTTCGTTACCTTTACCGCCTAATTCGCCATCGGGCCAGTTAACTGACTTACCTGTACCGATTTTAGATTTCCAATCATCGCTGATTTTAGAAAGATAGTCAGTAAAGATATAGGTAGTTCCGCTACCATCTGAACGGTGAGCTACAGTAATATCCATATCAGGAAGACTTACTCCTGCGTTTTCTGCAGCAATTTTAGGATCGTTCCATTTAGTAATGGTTCTCATAAAAATACCTGCAACAACTTCTGGTGTTAATTTTAATTCAGGATTGCCGGGTAAATTATACGAAAGCACAACAGCTCCAAGACAAGTTGGGAATTGAACTACAGCAGCCGGAGCTTTGCTCATATCGTCATCGCTTAAGAACGCATCGGAAGCGCCAAAATCAACGGTTTTATTCATCAATTGTTTTATACCGCCTCCAGAACCAATAGATTGGTAGTTGGTTTGGATGGAAGATGTTTTACCATAATCGCTGAACATTTTAGAATATATAGGGAAACCGAAAGTAGAACCGGCACCTAATATTTGTTTATCAGCATCTGAATTAGCGTTTTGGTCGGCAGAGTTTCCACCGGAACCGCATGAAGAAAGTCCTACTGCCAAAATTCCGGCGAGGGCTATGTTTTTTAAAATTGAGTTTTTCATTTTTTATTTTTTTTTAGTTAGAAAAGATTATATTTTTTAAGCTATGAAAGGGTTAAGAACGTATGCCCCTAACCCCTTCACAGACATACACAAAAATTATCAGTTGAATGCGAAAAGGAAGGTTACGCGATAAAGCATGTAGTTAGCACTTTCTAAGTTATCAGCGCCATATCCGTTCTTAATTCCATAGTACCATACGTTAGGCATAATGTGAACTTTCTTGTCTTTGGTAGGGGTCCAGTCAAGTCCAAAGTTCATAAATGTTTCTTTGTATGAATTACCGTTACCTGAGCTACTAACATTCGACATAAAGCTTGTGAAGGTTTCATTAGCATTATATGAATATTTGGTATCAGGAGTATACATGTCGTATCTTGCAAACACGTTCAATGTATTTTGGATGATAGTACCGTGAGCAAAAACGGAGAATCCCATTTGTCCTGCATCAGTGGTATCATTGGTAACTCCCGGAGTTCCTTTTTTATAAACTTCGGTTTCGCCGTTTTTCATTGATTGCATAACCAACTCGCCACCAACTCCGAACCATTTTGAATTGTACACAGCATAAACCTTTTGAGTCATTACTGCTTGTTGTAAGATAGTAGATGATTTTGCGTTTAAATTGTGGAATCCTTCATTGCCATAGTTGATGTAATCTGCATAAGCGCCAACTGTTAAGGCATTATTGAGGCAGTTTACGAACAATTGACCTCTGAATTTCTTGGCGTTATCGGTAGTAGCATTAATTGGATTAATAGTAAGTGAAGAACTACTTGGAACCGCAGCAATACTGGAAGCTGTTCCGGTGAATGCAGGAACAGGATTGTTACCTGAATTGTCACCTACCATAGCGCTATACCCGATAAAGGTTGGAACCTTTGAAGTATCTCCACCTTTGTGTGTCCAAATTCTACCTTCTAACATAAGACCCATGTCAGATGAACCGTCCATACCGTGAATATCCATGATGGTTTTTTCAACAGCACGGTAGCCTAATAATGGCTCTGTATTATAATCAGATGCGAAGGAATTGGTTGCTTGTTGTCCAATTCTAAGGTTACTACCTTTGAAGATATTTTTCCATTTTAAATAGATATACTTAAGGTATACTGTTCTGTTATCACTAACATCTTCACCACCTTCATAAGCTAATAATGCATATGCAGCAAAGTGTTTGTTGATAGTATAGTCGTATCCTAAGTAAGCACGACGTACTTCAAAAGCATTAGGGGTTTTAATAGCAGCGCTATTAGAACCTAATCCTTTATATTGTTGTTTGGTACCTCTGCCGGCTGAATCGCCTTTTGCCATATATGCATAGTCGCCGAAAGCATAGCCCCAGAAACCGCTTGCACCGGCAGCATGACCTTCGCCGGGAGAAATTAGTTGAATAGCATTTTTGTTTAAACTCATTAATGAGTCCCTTTGATGCGGGGTTTCCTGAGCGTTTATGCTACCTACAGCAAGTATGGAACCTGCTAAGGCAACGATAAACGGTGTAAATCTTTTTGTCTTCATTTTGTTTGTGTTTATTGTTTGATTGTGGTTGCGTGTTTTGAACGGGGGCAAAAGTCATAGCTTATAATTAAGTACTCGTTAAGTCAATGTTAACAAATTGTTATGTCATTAACAAATTGTTAAGCCGGGGGTGGTTATATATATTAAGCATAATTTTGCGGTCAAATTCAGTTCACATATATATTATATCACTTAAAAATAAATGAATAATTTAAGAATCTTGTTAGTTGATGATGAGCCGGATGTACTCGACTTCCTCTCATTCAATCTCCAAAAAGAAGGCTACGAAGTATTTACCGCTTCAAACGGCCGCGAAGCCGTTCAAATGGCAAAAAAAGTATCACCTAATCTTATTTTATTAGATGTAATGATGCCCGACATTGACGGGATAGAAGCATGTAAAGAAATCCGCACCTTGCCCGAAGGCAAAAATGTGCTTATTGTTTTCTTAACCGCGCGCACCGAAGATTATTCTCAAATAGCCGGACTGGATGCAGGAGCTGATGACTATGTTTCGAAACCTATAAAGCCAAGGGTACTGATTAGCCGTATTAAAGCTTTGTTAAGACGGAGGTTCCAGTCGGAAACCGATACATCTATATTTGATGTAGGTGGAGGAATAAAAATTAATAAAGAAAACTACTCTGTAACCGTAAATAATAAAGACGTATCCCTTCCAAAAAAAGAGTTTGAATTGTTATACCTGTTAGCATCTAAACCCGGTAAAGTATTTACAAGAGAAGATATCTTACATAAGATATGGGGCGGAGATGTAGTGGTTGGAGATCGTACTATTGATGTACATATCCGCAAGCTGCGTCAAAAATTAGGCGACGAGGTTATAAAAACCTTGAAGGGCATAGGTTATAAGTTCGAGTTTTAGCACCCAGTTCCATTTAAAGTTGCAAAATTTATGAAGTTATAACATCGTGTTCTTATATTGCTAACTTTATAAAATTAAATTTACAACTTTCAATAGTACTATACTGTCTTGAAGAAGGAATCTCTCATAATAGCCATTGTCAGCTCGCTGCTTATTACAGGCATCATCAACATACTCAGCAATGTATTATTGCACTCCACTATCTCCTTGTTTGTTGTATGCATTAACTTTATCGTTTGCGCAATTTCGATATATGTTATTTATTATATTGTTGTGGGCCGCAGGCTGCGCGCCATACATGGCCTTATTGCTAAAAACCCTGAAGAGATCGACAACACTTCGCTCGATGCAGTGGAAGAACGGATAACGATTCTATTGCAGGAACGTAAAGAAGAGCTCGAAAAGATTGACAAGCTTGAACGCCATCGCCGGGAATTCCTTGATAATGTTTCCCATGAGATGAAAACCCCCATATTCCATATACAAGGATATATTTCCACTTTGCTTGAAAATAACATTGATGACCCGGAAATGGAAAAGCGTTACCTGGAAAGAACCGAAAAAAGCGCTGAACGACTCATTCATATACTGGAAGATTTAGATACCATTTCACAATTAGAATCGAAAGAGGTAGGCGCCGATATCGAACCCTTTGACATAGTTCAACTTTGTGAGGAAGTGCTGGAGTCAGAAGCCATTGATGCCGAAGAAAAAGAAATAAAGCTCGTACTGGAAAATAGCTTGGAAAAAGCCGGCGTTATAGGCGACCGTTTCCGTATAAAGCAGGTGCTGGTGAACCTGGTCGTAAACTCTATTAAATATGGAAAAAAAGGCGGTCAAACTACCATACGTGTTAAAAATGAACCCGATACTCTTTTTATTGAGGTCACCGATAATGGCATAGGCATCGCGCCACAGCATTTATCTCGCCTTTTTGAGCGTTTCTATCGCGTAGATAAAGGCCGTTCACGGGAACAGGGAGGAACTGGGCTGGGACTATCTATTGTGAAGCACATATTAGAGGCACATCACCAAACTATAAAAGTTAAAAGCAGCTTGGGTGAAGGGACTACCTTCTCATTCCGGTTGAAAAAAGCGCCACATCATAGTAGCTTTTCGTTGCAGATTTAAAGAGAATTATTTTCATAGCTTTTTATTCTAAAATTTATTCGCTTTCGGAAAGAAATTCAAATGCCGACTATTGCTTGTGATTCAGTCTTTCTGTATTTTCCCTCTTTTCGTCTTACAAAAAGTTATAACTTTGGGCGCTTTTATAATATCATTTGATGGTTTGGTAATTTGATGATTTGATAATGAGCCATATAGGCTTTCCCAATCACCAAATTACCAAATGATCAAATCATCAAATTAAAACAAGTAATTGGAACCAACAAACATCAAAGACCCGGAGTACTTCCATAAAGTGGTCGATTGTCAATATGCCTGTCCTGCACATACACCCGTGCCCGAATACATCAGGCTTATAGCTGAGGGAAAGTACACCGAAGCATACATGGTAAACTGGGAATCGAACGTATTTCCGGGTATTTTGGGAAGAACCTGCGACCGCCCCTGCGAGCCGGCTTGCCGCCGTGGAAGGGTTGAAAAAGAACCTGTTGCCATTTGCCGCCTGAAAAGGGTAGCTGCTGATAACAAGGACGATGTAAAGGGATTTATGCCCAAGATTCCAACTACCAAAAACGGTAAAAAGATAGCATTTATAGGCGCCGGACCGGCATCCTTAACTGCTGCCCGCGACCTTGCCCCGCTTGGTTACGAACTTCATATATATGATGAACAAAAAGCCGGTGGAGGCTTTATGCGCAGCCAGATACCTTCGTTCCGTCTGCCGGAAACTGTGCTGGATGAAGAAGTGAATTATATACTTGATTTGGGTATTGTAACCCAGTTCAATACCCGTATTGATAGCCTTAAAAGCTTATTGGATAAAGGATACGATGCTATTTTTGTAGGTTGTGGAGCGCCTCGCGGAAGGGACCTCGATATTCCCGGAAGAAAAGAAGCAGCCAAAAATATTCACATAGGCATTGACTGGTTAGCTAGTGTAGCATTTGAACATATCTCCAAAATTGGTAAAAGAGTTATTGTGCTTGGTGGTGGAAACACTGCTATGGACTGCTGTCGTACCGCACGCCGCCTGGGTGGTAAAGAAGTAAAAGTATTAGTCCGCAGCCCTTTTGCCGAAATGAAAGCATCACCATGGGAAAAGGAAGACGCTGCTCATGAAGATATTCCAATTATAGATAACCACGTACCAAAAGCATTTATAGTAGAAAAAGGCAAGCTGAAAGGCATGACTTTTGATAAGGTGAAACCGGAATATGATGAAGCCGGAAAACGTAAATTAGTTTCGACCGGAGAACCCGAAGTATTTATAGAAGCAGATGATGTGCTGATTGCCGTTGGACAAGAAAATGCTTATCCGTGGATAGAGCGTAGCATCGGTATTGAGTTTGACAAATGGGATATGCCAGTAGTAAATGCTACCACATTCCAATCTACCAATCCAAAAGTATTTTTTGGTGGTGATGCAGCTTTCGGCCCTAAAAACGTAATTACTGCCGTGGCTCACGGCCACTATGCTGCTGTGTCTATTAATTTGATGTGCAAAGGCGAAGACATAAACAATCGTCCTTCACCTTATACCAATCTCATCAATACTAAGATGGGAATACATGAATGGGCCTACGATAGCCAGGTAACAACCGATGTGCGTTACAAAGTGCCTCATGCAGAAAAGAAAATGACTTTGAAAGATCGCAAGCGTGAAGTGGAGCTTGGTTTTGATCTCCCAACCGGATTTAAAGAAGCGGAACGTTGCCTGAATTGCGATGTGCAAACCATATTTACCGAAAGTAAATGTATAGAGTGCGATGCCTGTGTGGATATATGCCCCACATCGTGCATTACATTTACTGCGAATGAAGACAATGAAAATGATTTGCGCAAACATTTGAAAGCTCCGGCGACCAACAAATCGCAAGATTTGTACGTGTCGGATGTGTTGCCAACCAAACGCGTAATGGTGAAAGACGAGGACGTTTGCCTGCATTGCGGTTTATGCGCAGAACGCTGCCCCACAGCAGCATGGGATATGCAAAAATATATTTATAATACAACTAAAGCCAGTAAAGTATGGTAGGGCTTGAAACCAAAATAAACGACTTTGTAGTAAAGTTCGCGAACGTTAATGGAACGGGTTCGGCCAGTGCTAACCTTCTTTTCACGAAATCTATTTTCCGGATGGGATTATTTGTTAGTCCTAAAAACTTTTTCCCATCCAATATACAAGGATTGCCGACCTGGTACGAAGTAAGGGTAAATGACAAAGGCTACCTGGGCCGCCGCGATGGAGTTGACCTGATGGTGGCAGTAAATGCCCAAAGCTTATTAGCTGATGTTCAATCAGTAAAACCTGGTGGGTATTTGCTTTACGACAGTACTAAAATGCTGCATTCCGACTATATAAGGGAAGATATAAACTACATCGGCGTTCCACTAATGGAAATGTGCAATAAAGAATTTACCGACCCTCGCCAAAGGCTGTTGTTCAAAAACATAATGTATGTAGGTGCTCTTTCGGCCCTACTCGATATAGAGTTCTCTGTACTCGAAGATTTAATTAAAGAACAATTTGCCGGAAAGGAAAAACTGATTGCTCCTAACATCAAGGCTTTAACCCTAGGTTCTGACTATATTAAAGCGAATTACAAATATCCGCTTCATATCCGCGTAGAAAGACGCAACCTTACCGACAACATGATTATGATGGAAGGTAACGCCGCCTGCGGACTGGGAGCCGTATATGCCGGCGCTACTTTTGCCGCATGGTATCCTATCACTCCGTCTACATCGGTAGCAGAAGCGTTTAACGATTATTGCGAAGAGTTCCGTGTTGCTGAAGATGGTAAGCATAACTATGCTATTGTACAGGCAGAAGATGAATTAGCTGCCATTGGTATGGCCATCGGCGCTAACTGGAACGGTGCACGTTCTTTTACCGCTACCAGTGGTCCGGGCTTATCTCTCATGAACGAATTTTTAGGATTAGCGTATTATGCTGAAGTTCCAGTAGTATTGGTTGATGTGCAACGTACAGGCCCGTCTACCGGCATGCCTACACGTGTGCAACAATCAGATGTGATGGAAGCTGCTTATGCTTCTCACGGAGATACTAAACATATACTGTTGTTCCCTTCTACTCCTAAAGAGTGTTTTGAAATGACAGCCGATGCATTCGATTTGGCAGAACAATTGCAAACTCCTGTAATGGTAATGACGGATCTTGACCTGGGAATGAATGACCACGTTTGCGCCCAACTTGAATGGGATGAAAACAGGAAATTCAAAAGAGGTAAAGTATTGACCGCTGAAGATCTTGATAAATTGGGCAGTGAAAGATATGGCCGTTATTTAGATGTGGATGGCGATGGCATTACTTACCGCACCATTCCGGCTACACACCCCACTAAAGGGGCGTATGTAACCCGCGGTACATCGCGCGATGAATATGCTACTTATACCGAAGAGGGCCCACCATACGAACGTAATATGGAAAGGCTCATCCGGAAATTTGAAACGGCAAAAAGTTATGTTCCGGCTCCACAAGTTTATCATCCGGAAAATGAAGCCGACCACGGAATTATATTCTATGGCACATCTACCCAATCGGCGGAAGAAGCTATTGACCTGCTGAAACAAAAAGGAATCCATTTAGATGCATTGCGGATTAAATCATTCCCATTTAATAAAACGGTAGAAGAATTTATAGATGCACACGACAAAGTATTTGTTGTAGAACAAAACCGCGACGCGCAATTGAGAAGTCTTATGCTAATTGAATTAGGGTCTCCATCTAAAAAACTGATTCCTATTCTTAATTATGAAGGCTTACCAATTACTGCCGACCTGATTATGCAAAAAATAGAAAAGAAATTATCCAGAACCCGTAAAAAAGCTACCAAGCTCCAATAATATGTCATACGCACGTCCGAAATTCCGCCACCCGCAACTACCCAAAAATGATTTGGGCTATACGCAAGATTATTACGAAGGCTCCATCTCCACCCTGTGTGCAGGCTGCGGACACGACTCTATAAGCGCTGCTATTGTACAGGCCTGTTTTGAAAATAATGTTGAACCGCATAGAGTAGCTAAAATGTCAGGTATTGGATGCTCTTCCAAAACCCCTGCTTACTTTTTGAGCCATTCACACGGATTTAATTCCGTTCATGGCCGTATGCCTTCGGTTGCCACCGGGGCCAATATGGCCAACAAAGGACTTATTTATTTCGGTGTTTCCGGCGATGGCGATACAGCATCAATCGGTATGGGGCAATTTGTACATGCGGTACGCCGTAACCTGAATATGGTTTATATAGTGATGAATAACGGTTGTTATGGCCTTACCAAGGGACAGGATTCCGCCACCGCTGATGAAGGTTCTAAAAACAAAGCCGGAAATGTAAATCATTTCCAATCTATCGACCTTGCCAGCCTCGCCCTTGAATTGGGCGCTACTTTTGTAGCTCAAAGCTTTTCAGGCGATAAAGGGCAACTGGTTCCTCTTATTAAAGCTGCTATAAAGCACAATGGTTTTGCATTTCTAAATGTCATTTCGCCTTGCGTAACTTTCAATAATAATGTGGGTTCCACCAAGTCGTACGACTTTGTAAGAGAGCATCAGGAAGCTACTGCAACCTTTGACTTAGTTCCTCATAAAACGGAAATTACTACCAGTTATGAAGAAGGAACAACTAAGTCAGTAGTTATGCATGATGGTTCGCTTATCCAATTGCATAAGCTGGAACAAAAATGGGACCCTCAAAACCGTTTTTCTGCTATGACTGCTTTGGAAAACGCGAAAAGTAAAGGTGAAATATTGACAGGTCTGCTTTATATTAACGAAAAATCGAAAGACTTGCATACCCTGCTTAACACCACTGATACTCCTTTAAATACACTCAAGGAAGATGTACTTTGTCCGGGAGTTGAGAAGCTAAAGGATATCAATAAGGGCTTGAGATAGTCCGAGCCGGACTGGCATTAATTATTGTAGGCTTTCTATCCATCAAAAGGAAATATGTACTCGGATTTAATTCCTTTCCGAAAGTTACATTTTTCGAGTTTTCCATTTCAGAAAGGAAAACTATTCCTGTTAAATTGCAAAACCTGATATTTTTTAGGTGAAAGTACTTTGGGGAATTCTATTACATCCCAATATAACTGACTTTAAAAAGCCCTAAAGTTGAAAAAGAATTGATTGGAAAAATTTTGTCTTAAAAACAGAGGATGGGGGGAGGAAGCAAGTCCTCCCAACCACCCTCCTCGTTAAAGGAAGCAAAGCAAATATAATGCATTTTTATAAAATTATACGTGATTTAACGAATTTTAACAGATATTTTTACAAAAGCAGGGCTATGCTGCTTATAATCAGGTAAATAATTTTTGCTTGAAAAGCCCTTTAAAACAGGGCTGCAACAGGGAAATGGGCTCTTTAATAATGCGATTTATTCCGATAGAATTATTCAGATAAGTTTCATATCTTGCGCTTTTTAGCGAGACCTGCATGGAGGCTACTGCTGACAGCTATTGGCTATAAAAATGGCATACTTTCAAAATATAAGAAATAGAATCGGGCAATATTTCCTGCTCAAACAACGGGAAGCATATCTCCGAAACCGTGCCATTATGAACATTGACAGCGCCAACACTATTGGTATATTATACTGTGCCAATAATCCGGTGGAAGTGGAACTGATGAAGACCTATATTCATAGCTTGCGCGATATGAAAAAAGAAGTCAGGTCATTAGGGTTCTTAAATGTTCGAGAAGTTCCGCTTGGATTGAATGGCTCTGTAAAACACCAATATTTTTCGCTGAAAGAATTGAACTGGTACGGCAAACCTTCCTCCCAATTCATCCATGCTTTTGTAAATGAGGAATTTGATATTTTATTCGATTTTGGAGTGCCTTCCCAATTACCTATCCTATTTCTCACTTCCATGTCGAAAGCAAAATGCAAAGTGGGACGTTATTTAGAAAAATATACAGAACTTTACGATGTGATGATAGAGGCGGATGAACATAAAAAACTGGATTATGTTATTGCTACCACACACGATTACATGATGTCAATTAATAAAAAAATTATTAGCTGAACAGCTAAAAATATTCGATATACTATTATGATGGATAATAAAGAAAATATGCCTGCTCACTTGAAGCAGGAGGTAGATGAAGCGCAAAAAGAAGCGGTGGCCCGGATGGAAATAGAATATGAGCTCCGGAACGAAATAAAATACAAGGAGTTTTTTGGGAACTATCATCCGGAAGATGTGGAGGAATTTATAAAAGCCTATTCAGGGCGGAAGGTAACCTGGATTAACTGGGGTAAATTTTATTACGAGCACAATGAGGATCACCAGTTACGGTTTTACAACCAGGCACAGCAATGCCTTTGGCAAATACAGCAGAAAAAACTATTCAACCTGCAATGCCAGTGGAGAGCTGAGAAGATTAAAATCGCAGGCATTCTTACCAGCATCGATTTCCGCTATTGGGAAAACAACATTAAGCAATGTACTTTTATACCGCCCATAACCCACTGGGAGTTTGAGATGTATATGGACTACTTGCAAAACGACGAAGTGGAGGTAGATCCTGCTGAAGCTGATTATGAATTTGAATGGCAGGATTATTTGCGTTTTGCTGATGATTACAGTTCGGTACAGGATGAAGATGAATTAATTATTCCGTTGTGGTACCAGTTTTATGATAACCGCATGGGTACCGACTCATTAATGACCTTACCCGACACCCGGGGTGAAAAAGAAAGCAAGTACCTGAAAGCTTATTATGAGCATATAAACAAAGTGATGCCAGAGGAGAAATCTGACCTGTTCCGTTCGGAGAGAAAAGATTCAGATTATCTTTCGGTATATAATCCAAACATTATTGAAAAGTTTGTGCGTACTTACGAGGACAAAGAGATAGTGAAGTATTTTGTTTCGTATGAGAAAAGCCATAAGCCTATGGAGTTTGCAGATGAGCTGGCTGAAATGGCTTTTAAAGAACTGCGCGAGCTGAGTGAAGAAATACCCATCAAATCATCATCCGACTGGAGAGAAGCCTTAATTGATGCCTGGGAAGATTACAGACGCAAACAAATACTGAAACTTCTGCCCCTGGTTTATGAAGATTATTTGCAAAAGCAGGAATTAGGTATTTCGTACCAGGCTGAAGACACCAAGGAGGTGGTTTCGGAAATGGAAGAATGGAGAAATGCTATTATAAAAGGCAGGGAGCTATTGCTGGAACCCCCGGACTTTAATTTTTAATATCGGTGGCTTTAATGACAATACTAAGCGGGGAGCAGCTCCCCATTATGGAAGTTTTTTACAGTATCCAAGGTGAAGGGAAGCATACCGGAAAGGCGGCCTTTTTTATCCGCCTGGCAGGTTGTGATGTAGGATGCCATTGGTGCGATGTGAAGGAAAGTTGGGATGAAAAGAAACACCCCCTGAGAGAAATCAAGGAACTTGTTAAGGAAGCAAAAGCATCGGCAGCGCCTATTGTGATTATTACCGGGGGCGAACCAACTATGTATCCGTTAGAAAAACTTACCCGTATGTTAAAAGAGGAAGGACTTTTGGTTCATCTTGAAACATCGGGCGCTTATACTATTACAGGGGAGTTTGATTGGATATGCGTTTCACCAAAAAAAAGAAAATCTCCTTTAACGGAATCCCTGCAAAAAGCAGACGAGTTAAAAGTTGTGATATATAATAAAGATGATTTTAAGTGGGCCGAACAAAACGCCCTCTCTGCAAAAGAAAAGTGTGCGCTCTTTCTGCAACCTGAATGGAGTAAGGCTGATTCGGTGATGCCTTGGATTACAGAATACATTAAACAAACTCCGCAGTGGAGGGTTTCGTTACAAACCCACAAGTATTTGAATATACGTTAGTATTTTCTGCTTGCAGTTAATCCGCTTTTACTAACCGTTTGTAGCCTAAAACAACCATAGGATAAATATCCATTATATAAAGATTATCAAATGGTTATGTGCAGTATCTTTGCATGGTCGCATAAATAAATGCTATATAACTAAACATCCGACCAAAAAAATAATCTCTATGAAAAAACTACTGTTCTGCATCGGCATGATAATGATTGCTATTGTCGCCACACATGCACAAGGATATTATGAACTTGATTACTTATCAAATCCCGGCAATCCGGGGAAAGTAAATACAGATGCTGATTTTTTTATCACATCTAATTTTATCCCGCCTTTGGGAACCACAAAAATTATAGGACATACCAATGCTCCTGAATATTCTTCTGTCCAAACAATTCCCTTTGCATTTAATTTTAACGGGGGACCGGTTACCCAATTTAAAGCAAGCTCTAGCGGGTACATTACTTTTTCTAAAATAGCTGTAACACCGGCTATAAGCTCTCCACGTTCATTACCTTCTGCCTTAATGGCAGACAGTTCTATTTGTGTGTGGGGCTTATGTACTGCAGGCTTAACAGGAATAGGAGAAGTTTATACTAAAGTATATGGAACATCTCCAAATCGCCAACTTTGGGTTTGCTGGTTTGCTGCAACAAATCCAATTGATACCAGTTCTATAAACTTTTGGTCTATTGTTCTGGAGGAAACAACCAATAACATATATATGGTAGATGAAGCAGGGTCTTATTTTTGGGCCAATCAAAATTTTTATCTGGCTCCTGACCTTGCGGTTGGTATCCAAGTTAATTCTTCACTTGCATACGAAGTGATTAATTCGCCTTTGGTTCAATCGATGGTAAGTAATAATGCAACCGGAAGCAATACCTTTAACGATTACTATGAATTTGCGCCCGGTAGCCAACCGGCTTACGCCGCCACTGCAATTAACTCTAATATCTCAGGTGGAGCAAATACATTTTATGGAGTAGGTAAATCATACGTGGTAAATGCAAACATAGGCAACATAGGCACTAACATGATAACGGGGCTGACTCTTAACTGGTCGGTTGATGGCGGAACTGTGCATTCCAATGCTGTAAGCACTACTATCAATATACCTAATCCCGTTACGGTAGATACTGCAACAAGTTCTATAAATTGGGTTCCAGTTGCTGCAGGATTGCACTCTATGAAAATTTGGCCTACCCAACTTAATGGTAATAATGTAAACCAAAATAAAAACGATACTCTTACCATAAACAACATCCAAGTTATTGATTCTTTACAACCAAAGAAAACATTGTTAGAAGAGTTTATGCAAGCCTCTTGCGAGCCCTGCATGTTCGGTACTCCCAATCTGGATTCTGTTTTAATAAATAACAAAACCACCTGTGTTCCCATTCGGTATCATGTAAGCTGGCCGGGAGTAGATTTCATGAACCAGGCAACGTGGATTCCCTATGATTCCGAAAGAACATTTTCATACTATGGGATAACGGGGGTACCTGAAGCTAAACTAGACGGTAATATTACACTTGATTCCCGTTTTTTAAAATCAGGCGACCTTCAACCGGAAGTTCCGTTGGGTTCCCCATTTAAAATAACTATTACCAGTTGTACATTTAATCCGAATACCCAAGTATATAATGTGCAGGCCGCCTTAAAATCTTATGGAAACTTTAAAGCCGGATTAGCTGCTAATGCTGTTTTAACAGTAGATACCATAAAGTACGACAGTAACCAAAGTACTGAGGATCCGGATATTTCTTTCGCTCCTCCCATTGGTACAGGAAGTAATCCGGACAGTTATCGCCCATTTGTGATGAATTTTCCGGAGGTTGTTGAAGAACTGATGACCGGCAAGGCCGGACAGGGATTATCAGCTTTCTCAACCGGGCAAACACAAACCATTAATGTAAGCTGGACCAAGAACCATGCCTGGGGCGCCCAAAACCATACCTGGAAATATGATTCTCTTTTCCCCGGTGAGCATATCACGGTATTTATCCAGGATAACAGCACAAAATATATTTATCAGGTTGCAGCAGTTCCTGTAAAAACCTCAATAACTGCAGTTCAAGACTTGGCTAATGAGGCTGACTTTACTATGTATCCTAACCCGGCTAACCACAATGTTACTATTAAATTTAATGTTGATCAATCGCAGCACGTTGCGCTGGAAATATATAATATCCTCGGCGAAAAAGTGTACGATTTGAATCCGGGAATACTGGAAAGTGGGCTGCACACCATTTTAATAAATGGTCAAAATTTAAAATCAGGAGTTTATTTTGTAAGGCTCATAACAGAAAATGCAACTGCGACTCAAAGATTGGTTATTCAGAAATAAATAATAATATTTCCTATAGAAAAAGTAGAATTTTGTTTTAACATTTCTTTAAATTTTTGAGATAGCCTGTTCTACCCAATTAAGTATTATTTAAGAATTTTATTTGCCGGAATTTTAACTTTCAATTTATATTATAACAAATTGAATTACAGTATATTTATATTAACATTATCTATCAATTTTTATTGCAAAATTGTATACGTTTAAATCACACGGCAAAAAAAACTTATATAATTTGGATTTTGGATTAAAAATTATAATACATTTGGAACCTTAAACCAAAAAACTATGAAAAAATTACTGTTTGGCGCTATACTCTCAATAAGTTTCGCCTTGGGTGCAAATGCCCAATTACCCTATTTGCAAAATTTTGAGGTTACACAAAAGGTTCTCCCTGCAGGATGGTCTGCTGGAGTAGCTTCCTACCACCCTGGAAATGCAGGATGGCAATTCAATAATACATGGCCGGCTGGCGGACGTTGGCTTACTTATGTTGCTACCCACACATATTGTGCATTTGTAGACGATATTGATGCTAATACAAAACCGTCTGTTGACTATGATACACTATCTAGCAGTGCTTTTAGTTGTGCCGGTTCTGCTCACGTATTTATGACATTTGACTTGAACTTTAATAACTATACCGGTGTGGAAGTAGGAACTATAGCCGTATCTACAGATGGTGGCAAAACATGGAAAACTGCCGCTACTCTGCCTTCTGCTTCTCCTGATGTTACATGGCATAATGGATTAGTTGCTGATCTTTCATCACTTATTGGCAACCAAACCAATGTGAAAATCGCCTTTACATGGAATAATGTAGCAGCTGTTCAACAAGGGTATCCTGGATGGGGAATGGCTGTTGACAATATTAACATACATACTCCGCCCAATTATTCTGTAGCTGCAGTAAGCCAAAACCTTATGCCTATGATGCAGGTTAATAAGTCGTATGTTTTTTCCGGTATAGCTGCTGATAGCGGAGGTAATGCAATTACTTCCATGACCATGAATTATTCTGTTAACGGAGGCCCTGTGAAAAGTCAAAACATGTCAGGAATTGGCGGTTTTACATCTTTAACAGATACTACCTGGACTTTGGCAAGCATACCTTTTAAACCCCTTGCTGCCGGAAATTATACAGTGAAATATTGGGCTACCAACCTGAATGGAGGTAATCCAAATGCTAACACAGATACCTTGGTTGCACATTTTTATGCTATTGACACTATACAAGTAAGAGAAGCCTTGTATGAAGAATTCACTGGTCAGTCATGTGTATATTGTTTACTTGCAGCCCCTAATATGGATACGGTAGCTGATAATAACGCATATAATTCTACTATTATCAGGTACCACGTTCCAATACCTGAAAGAGATTTTATGTATGATGCCACTACACCATTTGTAAACCCAAGAGAAGCCTACTATGGTGTTAATGCAGCCCCAGATGGATATCTGGATGCTTATTATCTCTATCCAGGCGGATTACAACCTAATGCTGCATTACGCTATTCTTCTACATCTGTACAAGCTGAAGATGAAATTGGTTCACCCTTTAAAATTACCATTACGAAAGCAAAATATGTTGCAAGTAAAGATAGCTTTGAAGTATCAGCTAACATTAAATCGTATGGTAACTTCCCGGCCGGGTTGACCGCGCAAATTGTTTTAACCATCGACTCGCTCACTTATAAATACGATTTAAGTATGGAAGATCCTCGCCCATCGTTCCAACCTCCTATTGGAAGTTCTTCCGGTGGAAGTATTCAAGGTGGTGCTCCTGATTTCCTTTATCCTTATACACTTAAATATACCCACGTAGCCGAAGAAATGCTCCCAAGTGCTTCAGGTACCGCCTTAGCTGCATTTACTGCGGGCCAAAGCCAAACCATTTCCCTGCAATGGAAGAGAAATCACCCATGGGGCTCATATGATAAGCCTGTACTCCAAAGAGACAGTGATTTTTATGATTCATCTGCTACCGGTCAGTTTGTTGTATTCGTTCAATCTGACAATGGAATTTCTACTATGGGAATACCGGCCGGATCTATTCTCCAATCTAACAAGGCTGGTTTCAGCGGTATGAAGAAAGCTGCCGGAGTAGAAGAAATTTCGAACGGGGTTCCTTTCAAAATGTATCCTAACCCAACTAACAATAATACCAACCTTGCATTTAATCTTGATCAAGACCAAAATGTAACTGTACAAGTATATAATATGTTAGGTGAAGTAGTTTATACTGCTAATGAAGGCATGCTCTCTTCGGGACAACATACCATTATGATTAATGGTTCTACCCTGAATAACGGAGTTTACCTGGTTAGATTAGCTACAGACAACGGACTTACCGTTCAACGTTTGCTTATCCAACGATAGGTAATTAGAATTTTTATTCAAATGAAGAAGCCCTGCAGAAATGCGGGGCTTTTTTTATGAATTAAATCTGTAAACTCTCTAGCTTTTTTATATATTTGTATTTTAAAGTAAAAAGAATATGAAAAAAAATCTCCTTTTAGCTATTTTTTGTGTAGCAATTAGCAGCCTGTCCATGGGTCAGGTAGAAATCAAAACTATAAACCTGCACACTGCCGGAAACCAAGATGTAACTGTTTTAAACCAAAACATTCCACACCTGCTACAGGTTAACAAGCCCTATAGTTTTAATGGTTCTGTTTCCTTCACCGGAAACAATGCTATTTCCAGCGCCAATATGAATTACTCCATCAATGGGGGCGCCGTTAAAACACATGCTATTTCTGGCTTAAACAGCCATGCATCTATACAATGGTCCATGGACGCTATACCCTTCACTCCTACTTCAACAGGAGTTTATACTGTAAAATATTGGGTTAATAATATCAACGGTTTAAATGCCGGAAATGGTGCAGATACGTTAGTTGCCAAATTTTTAGCGGTTGATTCTGTTTTAACAAAACAAGCCCTTTATGAGGAATATACCGGTCAATCCTGTGTTTTTTGTATGATTGCTGCCCCCAACATGGATTCATCATATAACAATAATGCATATAATTCTAATATTATCCGCTACCACGTGCCCATACCTGCAAGAGACTTTATGTATAATGTAACGGCAGGTTTTGTTAATGTAAGAGAATCTTATTATGGCGTTAATGGAGCCCCGGATGGATATATGGATGGTTCATTTCTCAATCCGAGTACATATCAACAAAGTAATCCGGGATTGCGCTATTCCTCTACCACCATACAAGATGAAGACGCTGTAGGCTCGCCTTTTAAAATTACCTTTTCTAAAGCCCGGTATAATTTAAGCACCGATAGTTTTGAAGTAACTACAAATATTACAGCATACGCTGACTTTAATGCCGGATTAATTGCACAAGTTGCACTGACTATTGATTCCATTACCTATAAATATGATTTGAGTATGGATGATCCGGCTGGTGAATTTCACAAATGCGCATGTGTTCCTGGTTCTAATAGTGGTTCGGGTTCGTGCTCAAATTGCCCGGACTATTATTATGATTTTACACTTAAGTTTCCGCATGTTGCCGAAGAAATGTTCCCCAACAGTGGTTCGGGGACCAAGTTAGCCGCCTTTACTTCCGGACAAACACAAACTCTATCCTTCGCGTGGAAGAGAAATCATCCATGGGGAAATTATGATCACAATGCAGCGCAAAGAGACAGCGACTATTATGACTCTTCTTTAACTGCCCAATTTGTAGCTTTTGTTCAAACAAATACAGCCATTGCCTCCCAGGGAGTACCTGCTAAATATGTATTTCAATCTGCCTCGGCCCCTGTTACCGGAGTAGGTAAAGATGCAGGAGTACAAGAAATTTCAAACGGGGTTCCTTTCAAAATGTATCCTAATCCAGCTACCAACAATACTACTCTTGCATTTAATCTTAAACAAGACCAAAATGTAAATGTGCAGGTATATAATATGCTGGGAGAATTGGTTAACACTGTGAATGAAGGCATGTTATCTTCCGGACAGCATGCACTTTTAATTAATAGTGTAGGTTTAAAGAATGGTATTTACCTGGTTAGACTACTAACTGATAATGGAGCTACTTTACAAAAACTGATTATTCAGCGATAAGCGTACATTTTTAATTCTAATAAAGAAGCCCCGCAGAATGTGGGGCTTCTGTTTTAATATAAATCAACCAAACTTAATATGGATATTCTTATATTTACATTTAATAACATAAAGCTATCATGAAAAAATATCTCTTTTTGACTATTCTTTGTTTCGCAATTACGACTCTTTCTTTTGGACAGCTTAAGGTTATCTGGGTTCATACTGATAATTCACTGACCAGTGTGAACAATGGCGATACTATTGTAAAATATGGAAACGCAACAAATGAAATGATACAATACCTTGAGTTGGTTAATACAGGTGCTCCTATAACAGCAGTAGTGGTAAGGCGCGATTCCCTTGACCTGCCAACAGCAGATACAGATAATCAGTTTTGCTGGGGAGGGTTTTGTTACGCCCCATCTGTAAGTGTTTCTACCCTCACTGAAAGCTTAGGCCAGGGAGATACAGCAAATGGTGCGGGTGTATTTACAGGCGAGTACTATCCGTATGGGCATTTAAGTCCCGCTTTTATAAGATACACCTTTTATGATAAAAAGAACCCCAATTCAGCTACTAAAGGATGGGTGGTTGTAGAGTATGATGCACTCCCTGCTTCTGTGCAAAAAATTTCCAATAGCAGCATTCGCTTTGATGTGCCCTACCCTAACCCAACTAAGAACAATACTAGCCTTTCCTTTAACATTGAACAAGGCCAACATATAACTATGCAAGTGTATACTATGATGGGAGAAGTAGTTCTTACTGTCAATGAAGGTATGTTATCTTCCGGGCAGCATACCATTATGTTGAATAGTTCTACCCTGAATAATGGAGTGTACTTTGTCAAATTAACTACAGATAGTGGAACTGCTATTCAACGATTTATAATTCAACGATAGCCGTGCACTCCTGTGCGTCTTTATATTTACTCAAAACAACGGAAATTAAGAAAGATTTTCCTACATTTGCATATCATAACACAAAAAATCATGAAAAAACATCTCTTATTAGCTCTTTGTTTTGCAATTACTAGCTTTTCTTTTGGACAATTAAAGGTTCTTGTACCCGGAGCAAATCAACCATTAAATAATGGCGATACTGTTTCTGTTTTTGGCAATGCAACAGACGAAATGAACATTAATCTATATGTCATTAATACAGGTACTAAAATGACAGTGTTAGCTCGTCGCGATTCGCTTCTTCTGCCTATGAAAGATACTAATAATACTTTCTGCTGGGGTGGTTTCTGTTATAGCCAATTTACCGATGTTTCTACCTTATCGGAAACTCTTAACCATGGCGATACAGCTAATGGCATAAGTGAGTTTACCGGCCACTACTCTCCTTATGGACACTTAGGAGCAGCCTATTTAAAATATACTTTTTATGATCATAATGGACCTGGTCCTACAGAGGGGTGGGTAGTAGTAAAGTACGATGCAACCCCTGCTGCTGTACAAAACATTTCCAATGGCAACATTCGTCTTGCAACGCCTTATCCTAACCCGGCTAATAGTTTTGTAACTGTTAATTATAGCCTAAACAATGGAGTACAAACAGCTAATCTTAAAATATTTAATTTGTTGGGTAAATGCGTTGAAACATATCCGCTTAGTTCCTTACAAACCAAGACTAATATTGACGTTCAATCTATGCCATCCGGTATTTATATCTGCGAAATGCAAGCTCAGGGCTGCCAACCTGTTTATCAGAAAATGGTGGTTTCGCATTAAACCTGCTATCTGAAAAAAGTCCTGCTAAATCGGCAGGACTTTTTTCATGCTCCGTTCATAAATATTTTTATACATTTGAACCATACTAATTAACCGCTACATGAAAAAGTTCTTGCTAATTCTTGCCCTTTTTTCATTCACATTTATACATGGCCAAAGCCTTCTGAACTCTAAGGTTCCATCGGTGCAAATAAAAACCTTAAATGGGGCCACCACTAATACCTCATCTTTTTCAAATAATGGCAAACCTATTGTAATTGATTTTTGGGCTACCTGGTGTAAACCTTGTGTTGCCGAATTAACTGCTATTGATGATGAATATGCCGGCTGGCAAAAAGAAACAGGAGTAAAAGTTATTGCCATGTCAGTAGACGATTCACGTACCATGGGTAAAGTACAATCGTTTGTTAAACAGCAGGGCTGGACCTATGATGTATACCTCGACCCCAACCAGGACTTTCAACATGCTATGGAGGTTGTTAATGTACCCTGTACTTTTGTGTTGGACGGAACAGGAAAAATAGTATATATACATAACTCCTATATGGAAGGAGACGAAAAGGGATTGCACGCAGCCATATTAAAAGCCGCAGGAAAGAAGTAGAATAAGTTTATATCGTTTTTTATAAATTAAAATCTCCCCGATTTGAAAAAAAATAAATATTATATCACTCTCCGGCTAGCCTTTGCTTTCTCCTTCATTGTTCTATTAAATCCGTTTGTTCAAGCCCAGGTATTAAATGGGGAGGGCCAACTACATGGCAGCATTGAAATAGATGCCCAATACTATAAACCCGATTCGCTGATAGGCGCCCCTGCTGTGCCTGAAAAAATGTTGATGAACACATATGACCAGCTTGACTATACAAACGGAAGAATATCGGCCGGAATACGTTATGAAGCTTATGATGATGCATTGCAAGGCTACGATCCAAGATACAACAGCAGTGGTTTCCCATATAAGTACATAAATTATAAGCAAGATAATATGGAAATTACCGTTGGTAATTTTTATGAGCAATTTGGTAGTGGAATGATATTACGATCTTATTGGTCGCCACAATTGGGAGTAGATAACTCATTTAATGGAGTAAGAGTAAAATATAATCCTGCTAAAGGTATTTACCTGAAAGGATTAATAGGTGATCAACGTTATTATTGGACAGAAGGAGCCGGACTAGTGCGTGGCTTTGATGCCGAGGTAAATATCAATGAATTAGATTCCTCTCTTGCCAATATGAAAACAAAAATTATTATTGGTGGCAGCTTTGTAAGTAAATATGAGGCGGCAAGCGACCCTACTTATAATTTCCCCGAAAATGTGGGTGCCAGTGCAGGAAGAATAACTATTAATAATGGTGGGTTTTCACTTTATGCCGAGGGCGCTTATAAAATAAATGATCCGGATGCCATTAATGGGGATATATTTAAACCTGGGGATGGAGCCATTGTAAGAGCAGGATATGCACAAAAAGGATTTTCATTTTTGCTAAGTGGAGAGCGGATAGATAATATGAGTTTTAAATCGGACCGTACAGCTGTTAAAAACGATTTAGATATTAATTATTTACCTACACTGCCCCGGGATGAAACATATCAATTAGCTGCATTCTATCCTTATGCCACCCAACCCAATGGAGAACAGGCCTTTGATGCAGAAGTGAAATATAAAATACCTAAAAAAACTTTTTTAGGTGGAAAATACGGAACCGATTTGGATGTAGAATATGCTGCTGTTCGTTCGCTCGATACGGTAAACCTTAATGATGCTGCCACAACCGACCAGGGATATAGCACCAAACTTTATAACATGGGGCAAACCAATTATTTCCAGGAACTGACCGTTGAAATGCAACATAAATTCTCCCCTGATTTTAGATTGATAGCCCAATATGATTATGAATACTATGATAAAACCATCATTCAACAGGAACCGGGTTCTCCGAACATCATATCTAATATAGGTGTTTTAGATGGTTATTATGCACTTTCACCTGCCCATACCTTGCATATAGAATTACAAGGACTTCAAACGAAACAAGACCAGGGGAACTGGGCTTTTGTATTAGCTGAATATAATTTTGGCCCCAATTGGTTTGTAGGCGCATTAGATGAATATAACTATGGAGACCCGGATCCGGCATTGCGAATACATTACTTTACTTTAACAGGCGGATATATGCATAATGCCCTGCATATTACTGTAGGATATGGCAAAACAAGGGCCGGTATTTTATGCATTGGCGGCGTATGTAGAACTATTCCGGCTTCCGATGGATTTACTCTTTCTATAACTAATAGCTTTTAACCCGAAAATTTAATAACTTAGCACTTCAGAACTAAGCATGAAATTTAAACACATATTCTTTGCCTCACTATTTGCTGCCATTATCTTCTCAGGTTGCGATAAAATCTCCCAACCATTGGTATCTGAGCAACAAAATGGTGTATTACCCCATACTTCTCCTACATATAGAGATAGCAGCGCTACTTCAGGCCCTGCCAGTTATTTACAATATAAAGTACTTTTAGAAGATTGCATGGGACATCTTTGTTCTAATTGTCCGCCTGCTGTTTATGCAGGCGATGCATTAATAGCTGCTTCTAATCCCTTATCCAGCCATATAGTTCTTATTGAGGAAAATATGGGTCACTATGCAGATGTTACTACCATCCAAGGACTTCCGGACTCTGCATTTTCAAAAGACTATAGTTGCGTTGCAGGTAATGCCTGGCTTACGCAATTTAATATTACGCTTTTCCCTTGGGGAATGGTAGATAGGTCAAATGCACCTAATAATTTATTTGTAATCTATAGCAACTGGCAAGATACCGTCCAACAACTGGTTACCAATAATCCTACGCCATCCGTTACAATTAATATTCATGATAGTTGTTGGGTCCCGCAACGGATTATAGGAGCCACATTCCAGGTAACTTTTCAAAAGGCTTTCCCGGCAAATAATAACTATTTGCTGGAAGCTGTTATAATTCAAGACAGTATTTATGACTGGCAAGCAGATGGTAACTCAAATGATAATAACTTTCTTCATCGCGAAGTTCTTAGAGGGGCCTTTGATGTAAACGGTAAAGGTTATCCAATACCACAATCGGTCAGTAGTACTGTGAATGGAACCTGGACAGCTTTTAAAACTTACGATTTTCTGAAAGGTGAAGATGGCAAAGCCGCAGGATGGAATATGGCGCACTGCTATATTGTCGCTTTTGTATATGGCAGCTCCAGCAACGCCAAAGCGCCCGATCAGGTACTTCAAGCTGAAATGATAAAGGTCGAATAGTTGTGTGTTCTATCCTTATTATGAAGTGCCGACCGACTATATTGACCTTCGCATCACCTCTTAACAGAATTTAACATTTCCTAAAAAATACATAATACAATCTCGCGTTGTTGCATAAATATCTTTTTCTATATTTGCGACCCCGAAATAAAAATACAAGTTTAAAAAATTAATATCGTCAAACAAAAAATAATCAGTAAAAAACACTTTCAAAAAAACCTGTCATGACACAAGAAAAAAAACAAAAAGGTATGCCGGCATTTGCAGGGCTGGTCATTCTCTTAGCAGTTATTGTCGGTATATTGGTATATGCCTTTATCTTAGGTAATGGTAACAATTTTGAGGGTGGCTCTCACGATAACAAACCCTTAGCCGGAAACTTACTTGGTACCATGTACAAGGGCGGATGGATTGTTCCTATCCTTATTGGTATTGTTCTTATTGTGTTAACCTTTGCAATTGAGCGTCTACTCACCATACAAGCTGCAAAAGGCAAAGGCAGTGTTGAAGTGTTTGTAAGACGTATTCGTGAAATGATTGCAGGAGGCAACATTCAAGGTGCTATTGCAGAATGCGACAAACAAAGAGGTTCGGTTGCTAACGTAATTCGTTCCGGCCTGGTTAAATACGGACAAGTAGAAAACGATAATAGCATGGATAAAGAAGAAAAGCTGGCTGCCATCCAAAAATCATTGGAGGAAGCAACTTCACTCGAACTGCCTATGCTTTCCAAAAATCTAGTAATCATGTCTACCTGCGCATCTATTTCAACACTGGTTGGACTGATGGGTACTGTGTTAGGTATGATTCACGCATTCGCCGCACTTGCACAAGCAGGAGCTCCGGATGCTATTGGTCTTGCAACCGGTATTTCTGAAGCGTTGGTAAATACCTTCCTTGGTATCTTAGCAGCAGCATTGGGTATCATATTCTATAACCTCTTCACCAGCCTTATCGATTCTTTAACATACGGAATGGATGAAGCAGGATTTAGCATTATCCAAACCTACTCTTCTACCCATAAATAAGCCAACGTTTTAACGTTTCACTGCTTAAGCGATGCCAAAAATAAAGCTTCCGAGGAATAGTCCTTCTATTGACATGACTCCCATGGTGGATTTGGCTTTCCTGTTGGTTACCTTCTTTATGTTAACCACCAAATTCCGTCCCGAAGAGCCCGTTAAAGTAGTTATTCCTTTTTCGGTATCATCTACTAAAATACCGGAAAATGCAACCACTATTTCCATTGATAGCGCCGGCAGAGTATTCTTTGACATGGACGGAAAAGATGTTCGCCCCAGAGTGCTGCAAGCAGTAATGGATAAATATAAGCAGGCTCTAACTGCCGAAGACCTGAATCGCTTTGCCGTTATGGGAACATTCGGTGTACCGGTAAACCAGGTAAAAGCATTTATCGAGGCTAACGATGCCGAACGGAAAGTTATGAGTAATGCATCGGCAGGAATACCTATGGATACTCTCAGAAACAATCAATTATCTGATTGGGTAAATGCAGCTTTCACCTATTCGCTGGATGACTACAACACCAAAAAAGCTAAAAATGCAAATGTGAAACCGCCACGCTTTGCTATTAAAGCCGACGGAAGGGCCAAATATAAAATTATTAAACAGGTTATTGATATTTGTCAAAAACAAGGTATTCAGCACTTTAATTTAGTAACTGGCTTAAAAGCTGCACCTAAAAGTTAATTAAGGACAAGATGGCAGACGTAAATACAGGCGACGGCGGCGGGGGTGGGAAACACCATAAAAAGAGAGCCAAAAAGCTATCTACAAGGATAGATATGACTCCTATGGTGGATCTTGGATTCCTCCTGCTAACCTTTTTTATGCTTACTACTACATTTAGCCAGCCTAAGGTTATTGAACTTACTCCTCCGGTTAAATCAGACGAAAAAACCAAAGTTCAGGATACTCTTTCACTTACCTTGATATTAGGGAAAAGTGACACTGTTTATTACTACAACGGCGAATTGAAGCTTAACTCCGATAGCAATAATATTATGGAAACTTCATTTTCGAATGATGGGTTGAGAAAGTTAGTACTATCGCGCAATCAGTTTGTACTAAACAATATTAAAACACTACAAACACAACACGACAACAACAAAATACCCGATTCAACATATAGTAGATTACTAGATAAAGAAGAAGGGAATAAATACGCTCGTTTTGTTATTATAAAGACCGATACCAATACAAAGTATGTAAATGTAGTAATGGCCCTTGATGAAATGAATATATGCGATGTAGGCAAATATTCATTAATAGATGCTTCCGATGACGATATGAAGATGATTGCGGATTATAAACAAAAGCATAAAAAATAATACATCATGGCTGGACAGAGGACAATGGGCGGTTGGATGGATGTTACGAACGAGACTCGTAACGAGATTGTTTTTGAAGGCAGAAACAAAGAATACGGCGCTTATTTTGTACGTAAAAAATATAACAGAATTGTTCTTTTAGCACTTACTATTTCCTCTGCTGCCATTATTGCTGGTGTAACGATACCTTTACTTTTAAAAGTATTAAATAAGAATAAGAAGGAAGATGTGGTAACGATAAAGGTTAATTTAACGGCTCCGCCACCTATTAACCCAAATACTCCGCCACCTCCACCACCTCCGCCACCTCCGCCAAAACCCTTAATAAAAGAATTAAAGGTTACTCCACCGGTTATAGCAAAGGTGAATGTAGATACTACTATTGCTACTGTTAAGCAAGTTCAGGTTACTAATGTGGGAAGTGTTAACCAAAAAGGTAAGGATACTATGATTATTGCACCCATTGCTGCTCCAGCTGCTACGGGAGATGATGCGAACAAAGTATTTACCGTGGTGCAACAAAAACCTCAATTCCCCGGTGATATTAACAAATGGCTCGCCGACCACCTGGAATACCCGGAAGAAGCGAAAGAAGCTAATATACAGGGAACTGTATTCGTTTCCTTTATTGTGGAAAGAGATGGCAGCATAACTGATGTAAAAATATTAAGAGGAGTAAACAGTGCATTAAACGGAGAGGCCCTAAAGAAGATATCGAGTATGCCACGCTGGAGCCCAGGCCAACAAAATGGCCACGCTGTTAGGGTACAGTACATGGTGCCTGTTCACTTCGTTTTGCGTTAATTTTCCCTATTCAGGGTCGTAATACATGAAAAGCTTCTATCTGTTATCCGGTTCTGTTTTTTCGTTTGTATATGTTTTTGCAGGCATTGCATTCATATCGGGTAAATTAAATTTTAACTTCGATCCTAGTACCCGAGTATTCTTAGGGTGTGGCATATTGATGTATGGCATATTCAGGTTATATATGTTCTACCGGAAAATACGTTCTCAGAGGAATGATGGAGAAAGTAAGTAAGTATATATTACCTGGTTTTTTTAGCTGCACCTTGCTAAGCTGTTTTTTCTTCTATAGCTGTGGTAGTCAGTCATCGGGTAAATCGCATACGGATACTCCTACCTCAGGTACCCTAAATATGGCTGCCGACGATTCATACCAGCCCACGATTGATGCAGAAAAACAGGTTTTTCAGGCTCTTTATGTAAACACCTCCATTCATATAAAATACGAACCGGAAGATTCTCTATTTGCTGATTTAATGCACGATTCGGCTAGAATGATTGTAGCCGGCCGAAAATTAACCAGCCAGGAAGAAGCTTATTTTAAAAATGTACAACTATTTCCTGAACAGGTAAAAATTGCTACGGATGCTCTTGCTTTTATTGTGAACAAGGATAACCCGGATACCATGCTTTGCATAGATAATATTAAAGCGATTTTTAAGGGCGACAGTCTTTGGGATTCACCCGGAAATGGAAAATTAACCGTAGTATTTGACCATGAGAATTCTAGTAATTCGCGGTATATCCGGGAAACTCTGATGAACGGAACCAAATTCCCTCCGTATTGCTTTGCCTTAAACAGCAACCCACAGGTGGTTGATTACGTTTCAAAAAACAAACAGGCTTTAGGAGTAATTGCGGTTAACTGGATTAGCAACGACTATGATTCGGCTGCCCAAGGATTTCTGAACAAGGTTAAAATTGTGTGGTTATCTGCAACCAGAGACGGGCAACATTTTCAACCCTACCAGTATTATATAAAAACCGGTGATTATCCACTATGCAGAGATGTTTATATGATAAAAACCGAACCTTATGTTGGCCTGGCCAGCGGGTTTTTATCTTTTGTAACCTCAGACAAAGGACAACGTATCATTTTCCGCGAGGGTATATTGCCTACTACAGTACCTACACATATAATAAGTTTTTAATAAATTAGTTTTACTAATTCTGTATCACCTCTAAAAACGGTTATCATACACATCATTCCCTTTATTATTCTTTTTACCTTTGTCACTTTCCAAATCAAGCAAAATGAAACGTTCCGGATTTCAAGTATCTTTTCTGATGGCAGGAGCCATATTTATATCAGTTATAGCACATTCGCAAACCCTGCAAGATGCTATAAAGCTCACTAACAACGAAGAATTTGAACAAGCAGATAAGGTATTCTTATCTCTTGAAAAGACACAACCCACGGTTGGAAACATATACTTTTACAGGGGAGAAAACTTTTATAATTGGGGGAAGTTAGATTCGGCGCAAAGCACCTATCAAAAAGGGATGGCTGTGAATGCCCTCGAACCTCTTAACTATGTAGGGCTTGGCAAAGTGGAAATGATAAATGGCGACAGCAAATCGGGCGCAGACAATTTTTATAAAGCAAAAACTATCTCAAAAGAAAAAGACCCGATAGTGCTTTCAAAAATAGCAGAAGCCTATATCAACGTGGCAAGTAAAGATCCTTCCACCGCTTCTGACATGTTGAACCAAGCTGTGATACTGCTTGACCAGGCAATTAAGCTGGATCCTAAGAATCCTACCTATCACCTGGACTTGGGTGATGCTTACCTGGCGCAAAACCAAACTGACGGTTCAAAATCGATTGAGGAATATAATACAGCCATATCACTCGACCCGAAGAGTGTTAATGCCATGCTCCGCCTTGGACAATTGTGGAAAAATGCAAGGAACTATACCTCTTCGTTCGATTACTTTAAAAAAGCGACACAGCTCGATTCTACCTATGCCCCTGCATATCGTGAACAGGCAGAAATGCTTTACGAAGCAGGCCGGTATGATGAAGCCCTTGCTGCTTATCAAAAATATCTCCACCTTAACAATTCGCTAACAGCACGAATCCGCTACGGCATATTTCTATTTGTAGCTCAAAAATATGATGCGGCCATAACCGAACTGCAAAATGATGTACAACAAGATTCGAGCAATATTATTCTTTACCGTTTGCTTGCTTATTCCCAGTATGAAAGAAAGGACTATAAAAACGGCTTATCCAACATGCATAAATTCTTAGCTAAGTCACAGGGAACAAAAGTTAAAATAATTGGCAGTGACTATACATATCTTGGGAAATTGCTTTCGAAAAACGGGCAGGACTCCCTGGCTATTGTAAACCTGAACCAAGCGGTTACAGTTATTAATAATGAAAACTCGCAGGATGTGCAGGATATTTATCAATTGATAGGCCAGCTTTATTATAAAGATGAAAATTACCCTATGGCTGTTATGTATTTCAAAAAAAGAGTTACAACAAGGCAGCAAAATGCCGATGCTAACGATTATTATTTCTTAGGGCTTGCACAGTACAACAATAAACAATACCAGGGAGCAGATTCATCGTTTGGAAAAATCAGCCAAACTAACCCTGACCTGCTTATAGCATACCAATGGAGAGCCCGGGCAAATAGCCAATTAGATTCAACCCAGGCTTTGTCAAAACCTTACTTCCAACAATATATTCAGAAGGTTGGGGCTGATACCCTTAAAAATAAAGCAGGCTTGATTGAAGCTTATTCTAATTTGGGATATTATTATTTCCTGAAAAAAGATAAAGATAGCACTTCTATTTATTACCGGAAAATATTAAACCTGGATCCTGAGAATACAAGCGCCAAGGCATACTTTGAGAGCTTAAAGCCGCATCCAAAGGCTACTAAACCCGAAGCAAAGAAGTAGATCGAATTTTACATAGGGGCTTGCTAAGCGCAATACGATTGCTCCATGTTTGCTACAGTCTTTTCAAAGCTTCTGTTACATCCACTTTTCTCATAACAATCTGTTCCACTTCATTCATATTAATACGTTCTTGCTTCATGCTATCCCTGTCGCGAAGCGTAACTGTATTATCTTCTACTGTTTGGTGGTCAATAGTTATGCAATACGGAGTACCAATAGCATCTTGGCGGCGATACCGCTTGCCAATGGAGTCTTTCTCATCATACTGGCAATACACATGCAGTTTAAGTTTGTTAAATAACTCAATTGCTTTTTCAGGTAATCCGTCTTTTTTCACAAGGGGCAACACAGCCGCTTTTACTGGGGCCAGGAAGTGAGGGATACGCATCACATCGCGTTGAGTTCCATCTTCCAATTGCTCCTTCACCAATGATTGGGAGAGTATGGCAAGCACCGTACGATCAAGCCCAATAGATGTTTCAACCACATAAGGAACGTAACTGCTATTCAATTCAGGGTCGAAATACTGCAATTTTTTATTAGAGAATTTTTCATGGCTCTTCAAATCAAAATCTGTACGGGAATGAATACCTTCAATTTCTTTAAACCCGAACGGAAATTCAAATTCAATATCGCAGGCAGCATTGGCATAGTGTGCCAGTTTAACATGGTCTTTGTAGCGGTATTTGCCATCAGGAAATCCGAGACTGTGATGCCATTTTAATCTTTTTTCTTTCCAGTTTTCATACCATTCCAGTTCAGTTCCGGGCTCTACAAAAAACTGCATTTCCATTTGTTCAAATTCTCGCATACGGAAGATGAACTGCCGGGCTACGATTTCATTACGGAAAGCCTTCCCGGTTTGTGCAATTCCAAATGGAATTTTCATCCGCGTAGTTTTTTGCACATTCAAAAAATTTACGAAAATGCCTTGTGCTGTTTCGGGCCTAAGGTATAATTGGTTCGAACTTTCTTCCATAGCGCCCATGCTGGTGGAAAACATCAGGTTAAATTGACGTACATCAGTCCAGTTTTTAGTTCCTGAAATGGGGCACACAATTTCACAATCTACTATAATCTGTCTTATTCCCGGCAAATCACTTTCTTCCATAGCCTTCTTAAAACGATCATAAACACTATTAATAGCACTTTGTATTTCGGTGATGCGTGGATTTGTAGAACGGTACAAGGCTTCATCAAATTTCTCCCCGAAACGCTTTTTAGCTTTTTCTACTTCCTTTTCAATTTTATCTGCTTGCTTTGCTAGGTAATCTTCAATAAGTACATCGGCCCTGTATCGTTTTTTCGAATCTTTATTGTCAATCAGCGGGTCGTTAAAAGCATCTACGTGGCCGGATGCTTTCCAAATGGTGGGATGCATAAAAATAGCAGAATCTATCCCCACAATATTCTCGTGCAGTTGAACCATTGATTTCCACCAATAGGAACGGATATTATTTTTCAACTCTACTCCGTAGGTACCGTAATCATATACAGCACTTAATCCGTCGTATATTTCACTAGATGGGAAAATAAAACCATACTCTTTACTATGGGAAATTACATTTTTAAAATGCTCTTCGCTATTCATATTTATCTCTGTTAAACGGCCCACAAACTTACAGTAGTTTTTGGTTGCATTATCGCGAATTGGATGAAATTACCTATATTTGCTTCATAAACACAAAAAGTATATGAAAAAATTACTCTTATCTCTATCAGCTTTGCTAATCTTAGGCCTGCCTAAGTTATCGGCCCAATTAATAAATGCAGGTTTTGAAACATGGACACCTAATACAAATAATGCAGGCAGTGCGCCAGACCCTAATAGCGGAAATGGTTATTCCGGATGGTGGGATTTTAATGTTGCCAGTAACCCTTTAGTAGGAAAAGGCTCAATTACTGTGCATGAAGGCACTACAAAT